>Ga0193702_1000105_pt1 | contig 35383 bp, 37 predicted proteins | sample U3a1metaG_FD_143060 | JGI IMG/M metagenome (GOLD analysis project Ga0193702, IMG submission 143060) | Soil microbial communities from a riparian zone of the East river system, Colorado, United States - U3a1 | ecosystem: Environmental > Terrestrial > Soil > Riparian zone | place: USA: East River... | reverse complement strand
CCAACCCCACAAAATACATCTGCCCTTCTTTATCAGGCAGTTGCCCGGTGCCAAAGCCCGATGCCTCATTAACCATCAGGGGCAGCATTACCTCATTATACCCCGCCTTTTCGGCCTCATCTAAAAAGAAGCTAATTAACGCGCGTTGCAATTTGGCGCCCTTACCCTTGTATACGGGGAAACCGGCGCCGGTTATTTTAACACCCAATTCAAAATCAATCAAATTATATTTAGCGGCCAGTTCCCAATGCGGTAAAGCATTGGCGGGCAGTTGCGGTATGGCGCCATTTTCTAATACTACCTCGTTCTCCTCGGGCGTTGTGCCTTTTGGGACAGATGAGTGAGGTAAATTTGGCAGCAGAACCAATTTTTGGTTTAGTTCTTCTTCTATTAATTTCAACTCCTCGTTGAATGATTGTATCGCGATTTTATAGGCTGTAGATTCAGCTTTTTCTAATTCGGCTTCTTCTTTTTTCCCGGCGCGCATTAGCTCACCAATCACTCTTGCTGTAGTATTAGCTCTTGCCGAAGAACGATCCATTTTGTACTGAATCATACGGCGGCGCTCGTCCAGTTGAATAATTTCATCAACCAAACCGAGCTGTTTAAAATTTTTTACAGCCAAACGTTCTAAAACCTGTTCCCTGTTATCGCGGATATAACTAACTTGCAGCATTATTTTTTATTTTCGACAAATATAATCAGTTGGCAGTTTGTAGTGGGCAGTTTGCAGTTTTTTTGTTTAGCATACTTTAATTGCTAACTGGAATATTGTTATTTGGCTAATTACAAACTGCAAACTGCGCACTGCAAACTGATGACTGGAAAACTATACCTCGTCCCTACCCCTATTGGCAACCTGGAAGATATAACCCTGCGTGCGCTGCGGGTATTAAAAGAGGTTGACCTGATTTTGGCTGAGGACACCCGTACTTCGGCCCCGCTACTAAAACACTTTAACATTCACCAAAAAGTTTTCGCACATCACCAGCATAACGAGCATCAATCAAGCAATGAGATCATTCGTTTTTTAAAGGAGGGGAAGAACATTGCCTTAATATCAGATGCAGGCACACCTGCTATATCTGACCCCGGTTTTTACCTGGTACGCGAGGCAGTGAAGAATGAGATAGCGGTTGAATGTTTGCCCGGCGCTACTGCTTTTGTCCCGGCATTGGTCAATTCGGGCTTCCCTACCGACCGTTTTTGCTTTGAAGGATTTTTACCTTTAAAAAAAGGGCGGCAAACGCGGTATAAATTTTTGGCGGAAGAAGAGCGTACTATCATACTTTATGAATCGCCGCACCGTTTCTTAAAAACGCTGGATGAAATGGCCACCTATTTTGGTGCGGACAGGCAAATATCCGTATCGCGCGAGCTGACAAAGATGTTTGAAGAAACGGTGAGGGGAACCGTTGCGGAGGTGAAGTCGTATTTTGAGACGCACCCGGTTAAAGGTGAGTTTGTGATATGTGTGGCGGGCGCCTCACCCAAACCCTCTCCAAAGGAGAGGGCTTAAAAGATCAAGTTGTTATGAACGAATATTTACAAAGCGTAAGAAAGCAATTTGCGTATTACAAATCGGTTGGCGAGAAAACATTCGCACAGGTTGAAGACGAGAACCTGTTTTGGTGTTATAATGAAGATAGCAATAGTATAGCTATGATCGTGCAACATATTGTGGGTAATATGCTGTCGCGATGGACGGATTTTTTAACATCTGACGGCGAAAAGGAGTGGCGAAACAGGGATACTGAATTTGAAGTTGTGATCAAAACCCGGCAGGAATTGTTGGATAAGTGGGAAGAAGGCTGGGCGTGCATGTTCAATGCACTTGATTCTATAAAGGACATTGACTGGGAAAGAAAGGTCTATATCCGCAGCGAACCGCATAGTATAATTGAAGCGATTAACAGGCAATTGGCTCATGTACCTTACCATGTAGGGCAAATAGTGTACATAGGTAAAATGACTGCAAACAATTGGTCATCACTCACTATCCCAAAAGGGAAGTCATCAGCGTTTAATGCTGAAAAATTTAAAACTGCTACTAAATAGATGAAGAAAAACATCCTGCTATCCGTATTCTCCGGTTTATTGCTTTGGCTGGCGTGGCCGCCTATGCATTACACAACCTTCTTTTTATTTTTTGGCATGGTACCGATGCTGGTGGCTATGGAAAATATTATCCAATCTACATCGGCTAAAAAAGGCAGGCAGATATTTAATGTTACCTTCCTTGGGTTTTTTGTATGGAACACGTTGTGTATTTATTGGGTATACAATTCGTTAAAAACCATTGGCCCGGTTGTGGCGGTGCCAATAACCTTAATACCATACATGTTAGGGCCATTATTAATGGCGACGGCCTGCTGGCTGTACTACCGGTTTAGGCTGGCTACTAACCGTACATTCGGGTTGTTTGCTTTGGTGTGTTTTTGGATAGGTTACGAATACCTGCACCAAACCTGGGATTTGAACTTCCCGTGGATGACGTTGGGCAATGGTTTCGCCGTAAGCCACCAATGGGTGCAATGGTATGAATATACCGGGGTTTATGGTGGTACAATATGGATATGGCTCATAAATGTCCTTATCTTTTTAATTTACCGGGGATTAAGCGAAGCCCAAGCCAAACCTATGCGTTTAAAATTGGTAACGGCTTTTGTTGTTTTATTGATTACGCCACTCGGCTTTTCGTTATACCGGTATAATACTTATACAGAAGAGATCAACCCTTCAAATATTGTGGTGGCGCAGCCTAATATAGACCCTTATGAAAAGCAAGGATCTATACCTGCCTTTCGACAGGTCGCAATATTAACTCAACTATCCGATTCCATTGGGCAGCCGAATACCGAATTTTTTATATGGCCCGAAACCGCCATACCTGAATATTTGGATGAGGACCATATCCGTTCTAACAGCTATTTTTTGCAGATACAGCAGTTTTTAAGTAAATACAAAAACGGGAACGTGCTTACGGGTGCAGAGACTTATAAGATATATAATACCCAGGCCACTAAAACCGCAAACCCAATTGATGGCGGGCGGTTCGCAGATAATTTTAATACGGCCATCAATATTGAAAACTCGGCCGAGGTGCACGTTTATCATAAATCAAAACTGGTGCCCGGTGCCGAATCATTGCCATTTGGCGATGCATTGTCGTTTTTAAAACCGGCGTTTAAACAGTTAGGCGGCGCAACAGGCAATTATGCCGGGCAGGAAAGCCCATCTGTACTTTATTCGCAAAGCGGCATTGGTGTAACGCCTGTTATTTGTTATGAATCTATCTGGGGCGAATGGGTTGCACAGTCGGTACGCAAGGGCTCACAATTCATCGCTATTATTACTAATGACGGATGGTGGGAAAATACATCGGGCAAAGATCAGCACCTGGATTATGCCAAACTACGCGCTATTGAAACGCGCAGATGGGTTTGCCGGTCGGCCAATACGGGCATTTCCGCTTTTATTAACCAGCGGGGCGATATTGTAAAGCAAAGCAAATGGTGGGTTAAAACAGCTTTGAAGCAGGATATTAACCTAAACTCGGACCTTACCTTTTATGTTCAACATGGCGACTATTTGCCTAAAATGGGCAGTTTATTAGCGGCATTGGGGATATTATTTGTCGGGGTGAGGGTTAGGCTGAAGAGAAAAGGGGTAGCGTAGGCGCTGGTCATGCCGAATTTATTTCGGCATCCCAAAAGACAAGTTGCGAACCTTGCAAGTGAGGTGCTGAAATAAATTCAGCATGACAGTTTTTTTTAATCAATTAATCCATTAATTTTGCTGCTATTACAAGAAACAATATGAAACATCACCACAAAGAAGTAGAAAACTTCGATTACGTTTATTATTTGGTTGGATTAGTTTGCGGCCTGTTTGTGGGCGCAGTTATAGATAAAGGATTTACCTGGATACCCGTTGGCGGCGTGTTGGGCTTATTAAGCGCAGCCTTCTTTTTGAACGTGATGGTTAAAGATCGCCAGGACGCATAAGTCTACCCATCACTTATTTGTTAAGAACTTGAACCAGTTTTGCAGTATTGTACTGTGGCTGGTTTTTTTATTTTACTATTTCCGGAAAAATCTTCTGCAAATAAAAAGCCGCCCCTGCCTTGCGCCGGGCGGCTTTCAACCTAAACCTTATCACAATTAAACTGGTAGAATACCAGTCCGTGTATTATGTAGCAATTACTATACCAATTTTTAAAACTTAAAAGAAAAAAACTATTTCCCGTATGCAATTATTCTTAAAAGTTCTAAGAAACTTTCATCCAAATTTCATTTAGCACAACCTGACATTATTGCCATACAAAAATTTGAACAGTGATGTCTATTTTGAAAAACTGATCCTCCGGCGATACCTGTCAAAAAAATACAGTCCTAATATCACATCAAAAAACAGGAAACCCTGCATAATTGGGCCGGTAAAGTAACGCTTCATATCCGGCAGCTGTAAATTGGTAAACTGCGTGCTAACGCTACCGGCAGACCATGTGATATTAGTTAATAAATAGATAACCAAAGCCAGTATAATGAATACAAAAAATGCGGCAATACCCTTAATTAAGGTATTATTAACAGTAACTTTCAGGGGCTTTTGCGCATGTTCTGCACGTATGGCCTCCATCACATTATAGGTGAATGCCATCGGCGGCGCATCTAATTCTATTGCTGCAAATTCCTGGTCAAGCTTAAGCAATTCCAAATATTTAGCGCGATATGCTTCGTCCTGCTCAATTAACAAGCTGATGGCTTGTTGCTCATCCGCTGTAGCGGAGCCATCAATATAATCCCAAAGTTTTTCTTCCAGGTTGCTCATATCAATTCTTTTACTTCGTGTTTTAAATTACGCTCCAGCTTTTCTTTCAAACGCTGGCGCGCCCTAAATAGTTTTACCTTAACGATATTTGCCTCCATACCCAATGTTTGGGCTATTTCTTCTAATGACTGCTCGCCTTTATAAAACAAGGTGATAATTGCCGCATCATCAGGCAAAAGCTGGGCTATGGCCTGGTTAACGTAATACGACCTTGATCTATTCTCGGCATTGTTCTCATCATACCCGCCGGTGCTTTCTATTTGTATCGCGTTATTATCATCATCTATTGACGATGTCTCTACCCTTTTCTTGCGTAAAGAGGTCATAGCAGTAGTATAAACAATACTGTATAACCATGTACTAAATTTAGACTGCCGCTGAAATAAAGACAAAGAACGATAGGCTTTTACAAAACAGTCCTGCGTTATTTCCTCGGCATCTTCCCGATTTTTTGCAAAACGCAGGGCAAGCGTAAACACAAACCGCTGATGCCGTTTAACCAGGTCGGCATAAGCCGATTGATTTCCCGCCAGTGTTTGTTCTATCAAATCTATATCTGAAAGCTTGCTTTGCATCTTATATAGCGCTCTGACGACCTTTTGTTATTGTGGGTTACATGTTTGTGTAAATATATTAGTTAGTGGGCAGTTAATAGTAGGCAGTTTGCAGTAAAATGATAACATTTCGAATTAAATATTTTTACGATGGGCCTCATTACTGCAAACTGCCCACTATTAACTGCAAACTTTTTTCAACCCGAGTGTAACCTCCTTTAAAACAACATCGTCATAGCTTTCAAATACACCAATGGTGGTGTTTAAAACAAAAAATTATCAACTTAAATTAAATATTATGGGCGCACAAGAGTTAGGGGTATTGATCCCCATTTTAGTACCGATCAGTATGTTCACACTGGTTTTTGGTATTGTTTATTTACGTAACCGCGAACGGATGGCAATGATAGAACGCGGCATGGACCCGCGGTTGAACAAACCTAAAGCATCAGGTTACAATACCTATACGCTTACATGGGGTTTATTATTAATAGGCGCCGGCATTGGTTTGTTTTTAGCTTACATACTGGATAATACCGCATTTAAAGGCTTTAATGAAGAAGGCGAACCGGCAATTTATTTTGCATTGATAGCTATATGCGGCGGGGCAGGCTTATTCTTATCTTATAAGATAGAAAAAGGACATATAGATAAAACTGAGTAACGCCCCGACAGACTTACGAAGTTTTGAAAACTTCGTAAGTCTACTCAGGCTAAAAATATCGTTCCTTAATAATATTCAAATGGTGCATTTCGTGCCCGGCGGTAATATAAAGTATCGCCCTTACTGATATTTTATTATTGTTTGCCAAACCTGTTGCTACCAATTGCTGCGGTGTTAATGAGCGAAAAAGATACATGTTCGCCGCCCTTACCTGCCTAAATTCTGCCGCCAAATCCTTTAACAACCTGCTGCCGAAATCGGCATTTTCTACATAGGCGTTCTCATCAAACCCGGGCAATTCTTCCTGTCCGCGTGCAAAGGCGAGTATCCTGTAGGCAAAAGTCCGTTCGGCATCTATCAAATGGCCCAATACTTCTTTAATGGTCCATTTGTCCTCGCCATAAGCATAATCAGCTTTATCCGCATCTATATCAGCAAAAAAACTATAGGTGTTTTCTTTTTGATTGTCCAAAATATCCAGTATAGGTTCATCGCCAACCAGGTTAATATACCCGGCATAAAATGGCGCGTACTCGTCAGGCTTCGGTTTGTTGCTCATCTCTTATATTTTTTAATGTTATTCTGAATGTGGTTCCTTTACCAAGTTCGGAGTCGCGGACAACAATATGCCCGTCATGATAATTTTCTACCATTCGCTTGGTTAATGACAAGCCCAGCCCCCACCCTCTTTTACGGGTGGTATAGCCCGGCTGAAATACCGTAATAAATTTAGAGCGCGGTATGCCTTTGCCGGTATCCGTCACATCAATAAATACCTGGTCCTTAACTTTATTGGTAGATATATTGACTTTAATATTGCCTTTGCCGTCAATGGCATTTACGGCGTTCTTTAGTAAATTTTCAAGTACCCAATCAAAAAGGGGAATATTCAACCCGGCTTTCAAAGCGGGGTTACCGGCCATTTCAAAGCTGATGTTATTGCTCACGCGCACTTTAAAGTAATCCACAAAGTCATTCACCACATCGTAAACTGAATGTACTTCCAGCTTTGGTTTCGAGCCGATCTTTGAGAAACGGTCGGCAACAATTTCCAAACGTTTAATGTCGTTCTCCATTTCCAAAACCAACGGGTCATCCTCGGCATTAAACTTATCTTTAATTAACTCGATCCAGGCCATTAATGATGATATGGGCGTGCCCAATTGATGTGCTGTTTCCTTGGCCAACCCTACCCAAACCTGGTTCTGTTCGGATTTACGGGACGAGTTGAATGCCGAGTACGCCAGCAATAAAAAAACCGCGATAACCGAAAGCTGTATATAAGGAAAAACCTTTAACGCTGATAACAGGTCAGAGTCTTTATAATAAATAAGATCATCCCCACTACCCATGCCCGTTAATTTTATTTTTATAGGTTCGTGCTCAGCCTTCATGGTTTCCAGCTTGTCCTTAAAGTATTCAGGATCATATTTCGGCGCTTTTTTACCGGGAGTAATTGCATCGGCGGGCACTTTGATGTAGGTTTTAGTAGTATCAAGCCCCCTGGTAGTTAAAATATCACCGGTTTCATCGGTAACAATAGCAGGCACTATTGAGCTGTCACGAACGGAGATAACATAAGGCAAAAAGTCATTATCATCAGACGAGATCATTTGCGCCATGCTTTTAGCCCATATCTGCGCGCGCATACGCTCGGAATGTTCAATATTCCTGACCAGGTAATTGGTATATATTAATGATCCGCTGGCAATAACTATCGCAAAGGCGAGTAATATATAGTTCCAGAGTTTTCTATTTTGGTAAGCGTTTGCCATTACAAGTGTCAAATAACGTAAATAGGTTTGTATAATTATAATGTTTTAATTAGTCTTTAGCCTAAAGTCTTAAGTCCAGAGTCAGGCTAATGACTTAAGACTACCGACTTCAGACTTTCTGACTTCCAGACTAAAACCTATCTTTGCAAACTATGCCAGATAAAAGAGTCAGAGTTCGGTTTGCGCCCAGTCCAACGGGTGGTTTACATTTAGGCGGGGTACGCACCGCTTTATTTAATTACCTTTTTGCCAAAAAACATAATGGCGATTTTGTTTTGCGGATAGAGGATACCGATCAAAACCGTTACGTGGAAGGGGCCGAAGCCTATATTATAGAATGTTTAAACTGGTGCGGTATTACGCCCGATGAAAGCCCGGTAACGCCTGGCCAATATGCCCCTTATCGCCAAAGCGAACGTAAAGAACTTTACCGCCAGTATGCCGAAAAGCTGGTGATGGAAGGCCATGCCTATTACGCCTTTGATACTTCTGAAGAGTTAGAGCGCAACCGTAAAGAGATACCTAATTTTCAATACGGCCAGGCTTATCGTGATACCCTGCGTAATTCAATATCATTACCGCAGCACGAGGTTGATATGTTATTGGCATCGCACGAGCCGCATGTTATCCGCATTAAAATGCCGACTGATCAAACCGTTAGCTTTACAGATATGATACGCGGCCAGGTTAGTTTTGATACTAATTTGGTTGATGACAAGGTTTTATTAAAAGCCGATGGGATGCCTACTTATCATTTGGCAGTTGTGGTTGATGATTACCTGATGAAAATATCGCATGCCTTTAGGGGGGAAGAATGGCTGCCGTCTGCACCTATACATATATTATTATGGGAGTATTTAGGCTGGAAAGCTGATATGCCGCAATGGGCGCATTTGCCCCTGATACTAAAGCCCGATGGCCATGGCAAATTAAGCAAGCGTGATGGCGCCCGCCTGGGTTTCCCGGTTTATGCGATGGAATGGTTTGATGCCAAAACAGGCGAAAATACGCCCGGATTTAAGGAACTGGGCTTTTTACCCGAAGCCTTTATTAACTTCCTGGCTATATTGGGATGGAACGATGGCACCGAACAAGAGATATTTACGCTTGACGAGCTGGTTGATAAATTCTCGGTTGAACGGATAAGCAAAGCAGGCGCTAAATTTGATTTTGAAAAAGCCAAATGGGTAAATGCAGAATGGATAAAAAAATCGGATGCGTTAACTTTAAAACCTATTGTTGAAAAACTTTTGACAGATAAAGGTGTTGTGATAAAAAACAACAATTTATTATTAAAAGTAATTGATATGGTTAAAGACAGATGCGTTTTAACGGGCGATTTTGATCAGCAGGCGGCTTACTTTTTTGAAACTCCGAAAGAATACGACCTTTCGGCCGTTCAGCCCAAATGGAATGATGCAAAAACTGATTTTTTTAATGCGCTGATCGTTAAGTATGCCGCGCCGCATGTGTGGAAGGCAGAAGAATTGGAAAATACATTTAAAGCCCTTGCAGAAGAACATGGCTTAAAACCTGGCGATGTAATGCTGCCCTTCCGCATAATGCTGGTTGGCGGCAAATTTGGCCCGCATGTTTTTGATATTGCAGAGGTATTGAATTGGGACGAAACTATTTACCGTATTGAAAGGGCTTTAGCAGTATTTAACGGGCATTAGTCATTGGTCATTGGATAATTCAAAATGACTATTGACCAATGACCAATGACTATACTACTCCAAAGTAATCTGCCTTTTAATACTTTCTTCTAACGAGATAAAGGTTTCTGTGCGCTGTATGCCTTTTACACTTTGAATTTGCTCGTTCAATACTTCGCGCAAATGCGTGGTATCATGACAAACAATTTTCGCGAAAATACTCCATTCGCCGGTAGTATAATGCAGCTCCACTATCTCTTTAATAGCTTTCAACTGTTTTACGGCTTCATGGTACTGCGAACCTTTTTCGAGGTATATCCCCAGGAAGGCTGTTATATCATAGCCTAATTTTTGGGGGTCGACTTCTAAACTTGCACCTTTAATAACACCCAGCTCTTCCAACTTTTTCATACGCACATGGATGGTTCCGCCGGAAACTATCAGTTCTTTTGCAATTTCCGTATAGGGAGTGGTGGCATTTTTCATCAAAATCGATAAAATCTGGATATCCAGATTATCAATTTCTGAATTTAAGGGTTTTCTTTGTGGCATAAATTTTAATATCGTTATTGAAATACAATGATAATTATAATAAAAATAAAAATAAAATATTTTTGTTGAAATATTTGCAAGGAATTGATAGGTCTGTTAGATTTGTATTAAGCAAATGACAAAAGCTTAGCGTTCTTTAAAAATAAAAACAATGTTGGGTGGTGAAATTTTTTGGCAGACACACCTCCTTGTCGCGGTGGCGGAGATCATGGAAAACCCGAAGCGGGCTAACCACTCTGTGGAGGTTCGAATCCTTCCCCAACAGCTAATACACGCGATGTGTATTTAATAAATGAAAATGTAGGATGGTGAAATTTTTGGCAGACACACCTCCTTGTCGCGGTGGCGGAGAAATTGGGAAACTTTTAGCAATAGAAATAACCACTCCGTGAAGGTTCGACCCCTTCTCCTACAGCTCTTCTCATAATTTAGGTTTATAATTGGTTAGCAAAGGCCCCTGCCCATCAGGGGCTTTGCTTGTTTTATACGGTTTGGTAAATGCCTAAATATCCATTAATAATAATGAATTTTGAATGATGAAATTTCTGCCACGCCCAACTTATATAAACCATTCATTGGTTTATATAAGTTTTAGCTGCAATTATTATTGGATAACACTGTAATGTTTATACTTTGCAGCTTCAGGATCAAAATTGAAATGTATCGCAGTAGTCTAAAACTAACAGCCTCGATTAACGCCAAACCGATGTTGAGTGCAGTGTTTTTTGCTTTTTGATATAGTCTTTCAACTGTTCAAAGTTCAAGTCCTTAATGTCAAGGTTTACTTTGTCCCTTATGTCCCGCATTTGTTGAACAAGTGTTTTGTTAGTTTCTTTAGTCTTCATCTTCTAAAATTTCTCTTGGTGTTCTAATCTCTAATATTCTGTGCCCCAACTTATAATTTACAGCATTATAGCCACGTATCCTATTTACGTTCACAATATGCTTAAAGTTCCAACTTATTAAAATGTCTGCATTGCTCAAAGTTGCTAACGCAATATGAATACAATCAGCCCGGCTCGTTTTCCCTACAACATTTTCTTTTAGATATTGTTCAGCAAGTTCTGCCGCCTCATTTGAAACATCTACGAATTCAAGCGAAGTTTGAGGCAAGCTATTAGCCAGGTCCCTAACCTTTTGGGGTGCCGGACTTAGTTCGATGTCTGTCAATCGGGAATAAATGACTTTATATTTTCCCTGGTAGATTTTGTCAAATAGAATTTTGGTCCAACGCTCAAATTCTTCATCAAAATAACCGCCAAATACAGAAGTATCTAAATAAATTCTGTTCATTTTCCGAATTTACAAAAATATTTTCAATCTGTAGTTACATATATAGCTGATCGCATATTGTTTTCAACAGCTGTTATTAAGTCGAAAGTCTTAAGCCAATTTGCTAATTTAGGTTTATAATTGGTTAGCAAAGGCCCCTGCCCATCAGGGGCTTTGATTGTTTTATACGGTTTTTTTTCTGAATAATTAACTACTTTAATATCGAATAATGAATATCGAAGTAATGTTTAATACTTCATAATTCAGTGTTCGTCATTCAGTGTTCGGTAGTTCCAAATAACAAAAAAATGCCCCGGCAAAACCGGGGCATTCAACATTTTCAACCTCTACAACCCTTACAACCTATCCCAACCAATTAAAATATCTTAAATCCAACACTCAATGCCCATAGGTTTAAGCGCTGGTTGTAATTATCGTTTACATGGTCAAAATTACCCTGGTAACGCAGGTCGGCGGTAACGGCACCCAGGTCGACACCTACGCCCGCCTGGTAAGCCAGCTGGTTGTCTTTATAAGCATTGCCAAAATTATTGTAAGCCGCGTTAAAGTTGCTGGACAAATTTTGGTTCTGGCTCAATTTAGAGATGTATTCCGGCCCGGCCATTATCCTTAAATTTAAATTCTTAGGGCCAAATTGTACCCCCAATAATACGGGCACATTTAAATTGGTAAAGGTAACCTTACCACTATAAGTGTTGTCGTTTGAAGTAAACGAGCCGCCAGAGCTGCTTAAATAAACTTCGGGTTGTAAGTAAACGGCGCCCCCTACGCGTGCAAATGCCCCGGCCTGGTAGCCGGTAACGCTTGAAGTATGCAGATTGTCGGACGCTATGGTAGAGTAATTTACCCCGCCCTTTATGCCCAGGCTAAATTGTGCTTTCGCGCTTATGGTTACTGCTATCAGTAACGCCGCGCTTAATAAATACTTTTTCATGGTAGTTTTAAATTAGTTTATAATTGGGTTGGATGTAAACAACCCGCAAAAGTTTAACAATAGCTATACCAATAAATAACAGGGGCGTAGTATTTTTTATATTTTTGTGAAAACATTTTAAAACATGGCAGAGATCAGCATTACAAATAAAGAGTGGGAAAGGGTAAAGATCAAAATACAAAGAAAATATAATCACCTAACCGATGAGCAGCTACAATATACTGAGGGACAAGAAGATGGATTGATAACCCGGTTAATGGACCTGGTTAACCGCGACAGGCGCTATGTGGTGTTTACCCTGCAAAAAGCATTGGTAAACATTGACAATAATAGGCTGTAAAATAAGTTAGTATATAAAAACTATAATTGCTTTTTTGTAGTTTTATGTTTTATAGATCAACTGGATTAAAAAAGGTACAATGATAAGAAAATATAAAAGCCTGCTTGTTTCTGCCGGGCTGATATTGCTGGCTGTAGGTATATGGAGTTTTAATGACGATCTGTTCGAGATATCAAAGAACCTGGAGGTGTTTACTTCCCTATATAAGGAGATAAATACTAACTATGTTGATGACATTAATCCTTCCAAGTTTATAAAAACCGGTGCCGATGCCATGCTTGATAATTTGGACCCCTACACTGAGTTTATCCCCGAATCGGAAATAGAAGATTATAAGCTGCATTATGTAAGCACCCAGTATGGCGGTATAGGCGCCAGTGTTTTTGTAAGGGAAGGTAAAATTTATGTTTCGGGCGTATTTGAAGGTTATCCCGCGCAAAAAGCGGATATACGCGCAGGTGATGAGCTATTAAAGATAAATGACATTTCGCTGGTTGGAAAAAACAACGACCAGGTAAGCGACTTGCTTAAAGGCTCAAAAGGTGCCTCTATAAAATTATCGGTTAAGCGCGTGGGCGATGCACAGCCTCTGGATAAAAATGTTGTCCGGGACGAGATCAAACAACCCAACGTACCTTATTACGGTATGGTAGAAGGCAATATGGGTTATATCAAGCTTGACCACTTTTTAGAAAACTCGGCCGATGAAGTGACTGATGCCCTGGCCGCTTTAAAAAAGAATAACCCCAACGGAATTATTTTAGACCTGCGCAACAACGGCGGCGGCATATTACAGGATGCAGTAAGAATTGTTAACCTGTTTGTACCTAAAGGGGTGGTAGTGGTATCGCAAAAGGGAAAGTTAAAAGATAAAAATTACGTCTACAACACACAAGCCGAGCCATCTGTACCCGATCTGCCGTTGGTGATTTTGGTAAATAATCATTCGGCTTCCGCATCCGAGATCGTAGCCGGGTCATTACAGGACCTTGACCGTGCCGTAATTATTGGCCAGCGCAGCTATGGCAAAGGTTTGGTGCAACAGGCATTTCCATTACCTTACAATAGCCTGGTTAAAATAACTATCGCCAAGTATTATGTACCATCGGGCCGCTGTATACAGGAAATTGACTATGCACACCGTAAAGATGACGGCAGCGTAGTAAAATTTGCCGATTCGCTTATCCATGAATATAAAACCAAGGATGGCCGTTCAGTATATGATGGCAGCGGCATTTACCCCGATATTTTTATGCCTGCAGAGAAATATGCCGCTGTTACCCAAACATTGGTAGGCAAGCTGCTATTGTTTGATTACGCAACGCATTACCGCGATACGCACCCTAAAATTGTTGATGCCCATAGCTTTAGCCTTACTGATGCCGAGTATGATGATTTTGTAAAATTCCTGGCAAATAAAAACTATACCTACAGCTCCACATCAGAGAAAGTTTTGGGTAGTTTAAAAACTGCTGCTACCAACGATAAGGAGTTTGCCGAAATACAAAGCGAGTATGATATTTTAAAAACTAAATTACTCAACAGCAAGAAAAACGACCTGCAGATACATAAGGACGAAATAAAACAGCTGCTGGAAAGTGAAATTGTTTCGCGCTATTACTTTGATAAGGGCCGTTATGAAGATGGCTTTAAATATGATAAAGAGCTGGCGCGCGCTGTAAAAACCATGCAGGATAAAACCCAATTGGCCGCTATACTAAAAGGCGACGGCAATTATAAAGTTATTGGCAAACCGGTACTGGCTATGGCCGGCAAAAAGGCCACTGACGAGGATAGTAAATAATTACAGATTTTTCCATAAAAAAAGCCGGAAATATTAAAATCTCCGGCTATTCAAGAAATCGATCATTAACTAAGTGGCAACCAACCGGGTATTTGTACGGCAGTTATTTACTATTAGTTACATTTTAAAGAAGTTTTATTGTTTCATATAAAAGCGACCCGGCACATGGGTCGTTTTTTTATTATATCCTTTTCTTGATTTTTTTAATTAAAAATACAAATGCTTTATATTTAGCGCACAAAAACAAACCTTTATTTATCTATTTATTAACCGTAAATCAAAAAGACAATTATGAAAAAAACCTTTTTTTGTGCGGCTATATTGATCAGCTGCCTCACTTACAAACCGGCTTGCGCTCAAATACACAGGCTTAGTGCAAATATTAACAACCAACCAGATTGGGGCCCTATTGGGTATGACCATGCAGAGTACTATTATATGCCCGGTATTGATGTTTATTATGATGTGACAAACCATAAATATGTATATTTTGAAAACAAGGTATGGGTACACGCCGCATCCTTACCTCCAAAATATGCCAATTTTGATCTGTACCATAATTACAAAGCTGTAGTTAACAAGCATAACCCATGGGAACACGCTGCTGAAGTAAAGGCAGCCTACCAGAGTTATAAGAACGTGTATGACCAGGAGCCTATCCGCGACAGCCACGATAAAAGATATCTCAACCATTGGAAGGGAAAATAATAAATTTAATACAACAGGCGCCCTAAAATGGCGCCTGTTGTATTTTGTATTTGTTAATAGCGTGGCAATACATTTTTTAACACTTTGTTAACTCAAATTAGTTACACGTATTTTATATTTGTTAACCCTAAGCAAGCCTCCCCTCCTTGTGATTAATATAAACTAAACAATTTATTGCCTTTAATTGTCTTTAAACCATTAATCAAAAACCACAATTATGAAAAAAATCATCTTTTGTGCAGCTATTTTAATTAGCTGCCTTACCTACAGATCAGCAAACGCCCAAATTCACATCAGCCTTGGGTTAAACATTGGAAGTCAGCCAGAATGGGGGCCGGTTGGCTATGACCATGCAGAATACTATTACATGCCCGATATTGACGCTTATTATGATGTGCCTAACCATCAGTACGTATATTATCAGAATAATGCGTGGATACACGGGGCTGCACTGCCCCCAAGATATGCTAATTACGACCTGTATCATGGCTATAAAGTAGTAGTAAATGATCGTAACCCGTGGGAACATGCAGCAACTTACAGAACCAAGTATGCGCAATATAAAGGCCATCACGATCAGCAGGTTATCCGCGACAGCCACGATAAAAAATATGCCAATCACTGGAAAGGTAATAATGGCCAGGGACATGGTAATAACGGCAAGGGACATGGCAACGACCGCGGGCACGACAATCGTGGGCATGACGACCACCATTAATTATTAAATAAATAATAATAATTTATTTATCACAAAAACAGCCTCTTATGTATCGTAGAGGCTGTTTTTGTATTTAATATACATTAGTATTAAAATATAAAGTAAACTATTTTTCATATTAATTGTCATACCTGTAAATAAAACATAATATGAAAAAGACCATTTTTTGCGCAGCTATACTATTTAGCTGCCTAACTTACAAAGTAGCCGATGCACAAATACGCGTAAACCTCGGCTTTAATATTCATACCCCGAATATCCGCAGCCAGCCCGAATGGGGGCCTGTAGGCTACGCCCATGCAGAATATTACTACATGCCCGATGTTGACGCGTATTATGATGTACCTAATCATCAATACGTTTATAACGAAAACAACGTGTGGGTACATGCAGGCGCATTGCCGCCAAGATACCATTATGACCCTTACCATAGCTATAAAGTAGTGGTTAATCAGCGCAATCCATGGGAACATCATGCTGATGTGAGAACAAGGTATAGTGGCTATAGAGGCCGCCATGACCAACAGGTTATCCGTGATAGCCGGGATCAAAAATACCGCGATCATTATCGTGAAGACCGTGGCCGCCCGGATGGCCATGACCATGGTAACCATTAACAAATAAATGCTTAACAAAACAGGCTTTTCAGAAATGAGAAGCCTGTTTTTTTATGATGTGCAAATGCGTGAATATGCAAATGTGCAGATGATTAAATAATAAACACTCATCTATCTGCACATCCGCACATTTGCACATCTGCACATTATTACCGTACTTTTGAGCCAATATGGCCATACGCAACAAACTTTATTTTGCATCTGATTTTCATTTAGGGGCCGGTGGTTATGAAAAAAGCCGGGAGCGGGAAGCCCGCCTGGTTAGATGGCTGGACAGTATAAAGGAAGATGCCGCCGAAGTTTTTTTGATGGGCGATATATTTGATTTTTGGTTCGAATATAAAACAGTTGTGCCTAAAGGGTACATCCGCTTTTTAGGCAAACTTGCCGAGATGGCAGATGCGGGAATAAAGCTATACCTGTTTAAGGGTAATCATGATATGTGGATGTTTGATTACTTTGAACAGGAGCTTGACGCTACCATTATCACTAACGAACTTGAAATAGAACGCAACGGTAAAAAGTTTTACCTGCATCATGGTGATGGGCTTGGCCCCGGTGATCATTTTTATAAGATCTTAAAAAAAATATTCCGCAGCAGCTTTTGCCAATGGCTGTTTGCGCGCTTACACCCCAATTTTGGTGTGGGCATAGCTAATTACTGGTCAAAACACAGCCGTATTGCCGGCGAAAGCGACGAAGCACGAAAAAGTGAGCAAAAAGAGTGGCTGGTAACTTACAGCCGCGAATTATTGCAAACCCATTTTTATAATTACCTGGTGTTTGGTCACCGGCATCTTCCGCTGGATATTCAGCTAAACGAGCAAAGCCGCTATATTAATTTAGGCGAATGGGTGAATTATAATTCGTATGCCGTATTTGATGGAGTTGAGTTAACGCTTTGTTATTTTGAGCGAAAAGCGTAAAGTTAAAAGCAGAAAGCTTTCCTTATCTACTTAAAACACGTAATACTTTTGTCATTTTTGATTAGCGCTTTCCTGTTACAAGCTTTCGGCTATATGCTTTGCGCTTTCAACTTTACGCTTTCTGCTTAAAAATCCGTATTTTTGTGCGCTTTTTAGCAGGCTGTCCTTATTGGGATAGTTGCAATTGAGAATATATGTTAGAGAAATTAGAATTAATATACCAACGCTGGAAAAGCGTTGAAGTTGAACTGAGCAACCCGGATGTGATGGCCGATATGAAGCGGTATGCCCAGTTAAATAAAGAATATAAAGACCTTGCCAAAATTGTTGACGAGTATAATATTTACCGCAACATTATGAGCAATATTGATACCAACAAAGAGATATTAGCTACAGAAAAGGATGATGAGTTTCGCGAAATGGCGAAAGCCGAATTAGACGATCTGATTGTACAACGTGATGAAAAGGAAGAAGAGATAAGGTTAATGCTTATCCCTAAAGATCCGGAAGATTCTAAAAACGCCTTAGTTGAAATACGCGGTGGTACAGGCGGCGATGAAGCGGCCCTGTTTGCAGGCGACCTTTACCGCATGTATATGCGCTACTGCGAAAAACGCGGCTGGAAAACAGAATTGGTTGATTATACCGAAGGTACATCCGGAGGTTATAAGGAAATTGTTTTTAATGTTATTGCCGAGGATGCCTACGGTACTTTAAAATATGAATCAGGCGTACACCGGGTACAACGGGTACCTGATACAGAAACACAAGGCCGTGTGCATACATCGGCCGCGTCTGTAGTGGTATTGCCCGAAGTTGATGAATTTGATATTGACCTGCAGGTAAGCGATATACGCAAGGACCTTTTTTGTTCTTCGGGGCCGGGCGGGCAATCGGTAAACACCACCTATTCTGCCGTTAGGTTAACACACATCCCAACAGGGTTGGTGGCGCAATGCCAGGATCAAAAATCGCAGTTGAAAAATTACGATAAGGCTTTGCAGGTTTTACGCTCAAGGGTATATGAGATGGAGCTGCAAAAGCATTTGGAAGAAACATCCAAAAAACGCAAGACAATGGTCTCAACCGGCGACCGTTCTGCTAAAGTGCGTACCTATAATTATCCGCAGGGCCGCTTAACAGAACATCGCATAGGCTTAACTATCTATAACCTGCCGGGCGTGTTAAACGGCGATCTGCAGGAAATAATGGAAGCGTTGCAATTTGCAGAAAACGCCGAAAAGCTGAAAGAAGGAACCGTAGTTTAATTTGCAGATGCTTGGATATGCAGATGTGCAAATGGCTTTTGATCAGAGATAATCAGCGAGCTTTCAACTTTTGAGTTGCTTGAGTAACTAAGTCCAAAAATTCGTTTAGGGAAATTTTTCTTTCTATAGTCGCTTCTACCAAATCTGCTCCGGGAAATTCAATTTCAAGATTTTCTAAACCCTTTTCCTGGTTTATTAAAGCAATGTATTTACCTCGATAATAGATTTCAATAAACACTTCTTCATGATCGCTGTCGCTTGCGATTAAATAATCATAATCCATAAATTCCTCTTTTATATATTCTGAATATACAGCATTTATACAAAACACCATCTGCATATTTGCACATCAGCATATCTGCACATTAAAAAAAACCCATATTTATCAACATTCTCACATTATTGTATCATTTTTATAGTAATCACTTCTTTTTCATGTTAATTTCATAATACCCCGCTATTTTAGTATTGTAACAGGGATGTTGCATACTTATCGGTCAGTATCCCTGCTTGTTTAACAGTTAAAAAATATACCCCTTATGCTGGCTGTAAAAAAATCATTAACAAGTAACTTAACTGTTTTTAGCCGCACCGTTAAGTTAATGGGCGACAGGTTTGAGATTAGTGTAGTTGGAACCGACCCTATCTGGGCCGATGAACGTATTGACAACGCTATAACTGAAATTAACCGGGTTGAAAAATTACTGAGCGCTTTTAGCGATGACAGCATCATCAACCAGATAAACCGTAACGCGGGCATACAGCCGGTAAAGGTTAGCAGGGAGATCTTCAACCTTATAGACAGGTCATTACAAATATCCGAACTTACTTACGGCGCATTTGACATTACCTATTACTCTCCCGATAAAAACAGTTATAATACCACCAGCACTTCAAATAAACACAATACACTAACAGCGCCTTATACTATAAGCTGCGCCGGTTATAAAAGTGTGGTACTGGATGCAAAGGCCACTACCGTTTTTTTAAAAGAAAAAGATATGCGTATTGGCTTTGGTGCCAATAGCAAGGGTTACGCGGCCGACCGTGCCAAATACATATTGCAAATGGACGGTGTAAGCAATGGGGTTATCAATGCGGGCGGTGACCTGTTAACCTGGGGTTTGCAGCCAAACTTTGAACCATGGACCATTGCTACTGCCGACCCAACGCAAACTATGCAACCGTATGCCAATGCTAATATCAGCAATATGGCTATAGCCACCTCTGTTAACACCGACAAATACGCTACTATTAATAGTAAAACAGCTAATAAGGTTAACACTAAAAATGGATTTATCATTAGCGAAATTAAAAGCGTAAGCATACTTAGCCCAAGTGCAGAATTTGCAGACGCTATGGCTTCGCCGATAATGTCAATAGGCCTTAACAATGGCCTTTATTTAATAAACCAGTTAAACCAGATGGGTTGTGTTATAATTGATGATGGTGGCCGTGTTTATACCTCAAAAGATATTCAGTTAGCAGATTAGTTTAATTCATTTCATTATATTTATAATGATTTTGAGTTATAAATGCCAATGCTCCGGATACTGATTATTAGTTCAATTAATGATTGTTGTAATGTTGTGGCCCGGGCTCTACTATTAGCTGATATTAAAATAACCAATTATAATAACCATTCCCCCACGTGGTTACCTGTTTGATGATATATATTTGAAAGTACTTTTGGTAATTTCTTCTTCTCAATGATAAAGCGGTTTGCGTATATTGTCCTCCTGTTAACATTTGCGCCGCGCTTGTCTTTCGCTAATACAATAAAAAGCATTGGTCACGTTATTGTTTTTTCGCATCATGAAGCGGTTGCTCCATCAATAGAAATGCCTGTTGATACAACATCCAAAAAATTAAAGCAACAACAAGAAGACGAAAAAAAGAAGATAAAGGAAATTGCAAAAGCTAAACGCCAGGTAAAGCCCGAGAAGATTGATGACCCGGCAACATCAAAAGTTAAGCCGAAGAGAGAACGCAGGCCCGAAGGGCTGGAACGGCCACCTGAAATACCAAGAAGAAATGGCAACTGATCTTAACCAACAAAATCACTGATAAGTAAATGAAATACTTTCGCATACTGCTTATTCTTTTAATGTGTAACTCTGTCAACGCGGCAGTAGCTAAGCGGTATTGGTTTACTTATCCTATAAACAGAACTGTAGCAGATACAGATACGCTGGTTAAAAAAAGATCAATTTCTGCAGGCATAAGCTATGGCAGTGATGCACTTTTCTTTGGCCGTACAAGCCCGGTAACCTATCCTTACATGTCTACCGATGTGATATATAATACAAAAGGCGGTTTTTTTATTTATGGTTCGGCTTTAAAATTATTGGGGTATCCAACCCTGGAAGACGAAGTTGACCTGGGTGCAGGTTATGCATACCGGCTTTCGCATAAATATACCGGTACAATAAGTTATAACCGTTTCATATTCAGCAATAAGACACGGGTGATAGAATCAGCCACATCAAATGATATTAACTGGAAAAATGCCTACGATTGGAAAAAAGCGCAATCAAGTGTCGTGCTGGATTACCTGTTCGGCAAATCATCAGATTTTTTTATAACTATAAACACATCAAAATATATTGAAACAACCTGGAATGTTTTTGATGACAAAGACTATCTCACCTTTAACCCGGGTGTAAGCATCATTTTGGGTACCCAAAACTTTGTACAAACCTATGCACTGGATCATTCGAACAGGCAGGATGCGGATGACATAGCGATATTTGGCCCAAATCACGTGCCGTATAACAATGGCAGGTTTAACGCGCTTAATTATAGTTTTAAATTACCTATAGGTTATAACAGGCCGCACTACACTTTTGAAGCATCCTATAAATACTCCATCCCGGTAAATGTAGAAGGGGCATTAAAGAATAAACGGGAGAGTTTTTTCAATCTGACATTTTACTATGTTTTTTTTAAAAGCCGATGAATGTTTTAATTATAGAAGACGAAAAGGGCTTAGCACAGGAGCTGGAATTATTTTTAACCAATTATAACTATAAGTGCGAGGTTTGTTATAATGGCAAATCCGCGTCAGAAAAAGTAGCTGTAAACCTGTATGATTTTATATTAATTGACCTCGGCCTTCCTGATTATGATGGCCTGGACCTTTTAAGGGAAGCAAAAAAAACTAACATCGAGGCTGCCTGTATTATTTTAACTGCCAGGGCAGAGGTTTATGACCGGATAACAGGGCTGGATTTGGGGGCTGATGATTATTTAGCTAAACCTTTTTCCTTATTAGAATTGCATAGCCGGATGCAGGCCATAATACGGCGCAAGTTTGGATTAAAGCATCACCTGGTTGAGCTGGATGATTTTGTAATAAACCTGACGGATCGTACAATTTCTTGTCAAAACAATATTATCACTACGATCACTAAAAAGGAGTTTGACCTGATTGCTTATTTGATATTGCACAAAAACCGCACATTGACACGTATGCAATTAAGCGAGCATATTTGGGGTAGCATTATTAATAATGATTACGAATCTAATTATATAGATGCCCACATCAAAAACATTCGGAAAAAGTTAAATGTATATGCCCAGCCCGATTGGTTGGAAACCGTGCGAGGCCTGGGTTATAAAATAAAGATCAACACTTAAGTATTGAAACTTAAAACCAAACTTACGCTGTTTAATGCCATATCAAAATTGGTAATAGTAATACTATTTGTGTTGCTTTTACCGGTGCTGATTAAAAACATCAGCCGTAATTATGTAGATAACAGGCTCATTAAACAGAAAAACAAGCTGCTGCAAATAGTAAAAGCCCGTGGGATAAAAGACTATATACCCGATGGCGAACAATACGGCAGCTATTATCTCCCGCTAAAAGAAGAATATCTTTCCATTGAAGAAGCAGACCCCAGGTATGTTTTAGATACCATTAAAAATGAAAAACGCCTGGTTGAGCGGGATACTATAGAATACCGCATACTTAGCCATACTTTTAAGCTTAATAAACAGAACTATTTGCTGGAGATAGGCAAAAGTGTTGATACCCTTGATGAAACCAGCACCCCACTGCAAAATATTGCCTTAGTGGTATTGTTGGGCATGATATTGCTGACCATTTTGGCCGACCAGGTATATACCAATTATGTACTAAGGCCATTAGGTTTGATCATTAAAACCAAGCTCATTGGCCGCAAGTTTCCCAATTTTGGGTCATACGTTGAGGTAAAAACCAGTACGTCTGATTTTCAGCACCTGGATATCAGTATCCATAAAATGGTAGAAACCATTGAGCAAACCTTTCAAAAAGAGCGGGAGTTTATTTCTAACGCATCGCACGAGATCATGACGCCCATATCCATACTTCAATCAAAAATTGAAAACATGTTTGAACAGGAGGATATTGCCGATGAGCTAAAGGTAAGGTTGCTTGAAATGCAAAAAATATTGAACCGTTTAAAAAGCATTACCAAAACCTTATTACTGATCTCGCAAATTGAAAATGAACAATTCTTAAAAGAGGATAAAATTTCGGTTACTGATATGCTGAATGAAGTATATGAAGAAATATCAGTAAGGCTGCAGGATAAAAATATTAATTATGAACAAGCAATCCCCCGGGATTGGGTATTTGTACATATTAACAAGTTCTTGTTATTTAATTTATTCTTTAACTTGGTTAATAATGCCATAAAATATAACCGCGAATTGGGTGATATAAAAATTATAGGCACCCGCGAAAACAGCTCCTTTATCATTAGCGTTATTGATACCGGGGTTGGGATAGATGCGGAGGATATGCCTTACTTGTTTAACCGGTTTAAAAAATTCAGGCAATCTTTACAGCAGGATAGTTTTGGTTTAGGTTTGCCAATTGTAAAGTCAATTGCTGTATTTCATAACATTGAAATGGAAGTAATATCTGACAAAAATACTGGCACTACATTTAAACTTATTTTTCCATCAGCGCTAATAGAAACCGCTGTATAAGTTGCCTTAAAAACGGAAGAATACGACCTTAAAAACCAGGCTTAAAAACGACAAGTTTTTTAATTATTTCGTTAAACCCTCCAATCCGTTTTTTGTCTAACAAATACAAAAAATCCAAACAAGTTATATTTTATATCATAAACCAATTCATATAGTTTATTAATGTCATGAAAAGATTATTTAAAAACGCTTCGGGTTTATTTTTAGCCGGGTTGTTATCAATGTTATTTGTAGTTAATGCAGATGCCCAGCGCGGTGCGATGCATGTAGGGGGAGGCGGTTCTGTTCGTATAGGCGGCGGTGCCAGTTTTGGTGGTGGAAGAATAGGTATCGGGGTAGGCGGATTTTCCCGTGGCGGATTTGGTTTTGGTTATCCGCGCCTGGGATTTTTCTTAAATGTATTACCTTACGGGTATTACCCTTTCTACTATGGCCCCGACCAATATTATTACGCTGATGGTATATTTTATACGCCATATGCAGGCGGTGGGTACCAGGTTGCCACCCCTCCGGTAGGTGCGGCTGTTCCTGCTCTTCCGCGTGGGGCTAAATCTATTATGATAGATAATCAGCAATATTATGTATTTAATGGCGTATACTATAAGATCATAGTTAACGATAAGGGCCAGAATGTATATGTTGTTGCAGGTAAAGACGGTGTTTTAAATACTGATGGTGTACAACCGCAGGAAGATACTGCGCCAAGAGTTGGCGATATTGTTAACCAACTGCCCGAAAACTGCCGTAAAGTTAACCTGAATGGCAAAAAATATTTTGTTGCTCCTGATGATATCTATTACGAACAGATCACAGACAATAGCGGCAGTACTGCTTACCGTATTGCAAGCATTCCTGATGATCAGCAACCGCAACATAACTAATAATTAGCAGCTTATATTTATAGCAAGGGCTACCCACCAGGGTGGCCCTTTTTGTTTCTGGTGGATAAATAAAACTGTTTGTTCTTTTCGATGGTTATAGTTTAAATTTTTAAACGCTATGAGATCTATCTGGAAAGGCTCAATTGGTTTTGGGTTGGTCAGCATTCCTGTAAAATTATACTCGGCAATACAAACAAGTTCACTGGACTTTGATATGCTGGATAGTCGTGACCACTCGCGCATACGTTACCAGCGTGTTAATGAGCATACGCATAAGGAGGTGCCCTATGATAAAATTGTGAAGGGCTACAAGCTTAATGATGAGTATGTTATAATGGATGAACATGATTTTGAAGAAGCAGCTCCCGAAAAAAGCCGGATCATTGAGATCCAAAGCTTTGTTGATATTGCCGATGTAAACCCCATGTTTTACGAAACATCGTATTATACCGAGCCGGATACTAAAAACAATAAAGCGTATGCTCTTTTATCACAAGCATTAGTCAAATCAAAAAAAGCAGGGCTTGCACGTTTTGTTTTACGCAATACAGAAAGCCTTTGCATTGTACACCCGGTTGAAAAAGTGCTGGTGGTAACCCGTATCCGCTTTGGGCAGGAAATTAGGGATACCAGCGAATTAAGTGTCCCCAGTATCGAGGTAAGTAAAAAAGAACTGGATATGGGGCTGGCCCTGATAGACCAATACGCCGAGAAATTTGATGTCTCCAAATTTAAGGATGAATACAATGATGAGCTGTTAACTATTATAAAAGCCAAATCGAAAGGAAAACGTGCCACAGTTAAAAAATTAAAACCGGTAAAAGCAACTGGAGATGATCTGTATGAGCAACTAATGGAAAGCTTAAAAACAAAAAACGGCGCTTAACATTTTATCGGTTGGTTTACTGTAACTTACTATGTGTTTATTGGTCATATAGTACAATTAGCCAACCTGTTTTTAAACTTAAGTCCTGTTTTATGTTTTTAAATAAACTCGTCCTTATTTCATTTTTCTCTCTGCTTGGTATAACCCCGCCTAACAAGGCAAATGATTTTGATGATTTCAGCCGCAAATTTATTTCCGGCTATCGCGCACTACACATTACCGACCTGGCGATGGGTTACGTTCAAAATTTACATAATATAAAATCGGCAGCTGATGTAAAGCATCAATCTGATTTTTTTACCGGCATACAGCAGGAACTTAAGTCCTTTAACGCTCAACAGCTAACGCCATTACAAAAGCAGGATTATACAATAATTGCCTATGAAACCGGGCTAAATTTAGAAAGACTGAAATTAGAAAAAGAATGGCTGTCGAATACCAATCATAACATTACGGACAGCGGTTTATATAAACAGGCTAACGGCAAACTATGGTATGCCTATTTCTTAAAAAAATGGGTTACTACTGATGTTACGCCCGATGAAATATTTCAATTTGGACTAAAAGAAGTCGACCGCGTTAAAGGGCATATTGAAGCCATAAGAAAGCAAACAGGTTTGGATGAAAATGCTTTTTACAAACACTTGAATGATCCGTCCTTTTTTATCAGTGACCCAAAGGTTGTTCAGCAGTCTTTTATCGACACAAAAAAAATAATTTATGCCAATATGGGTAATGTATTCAACCCGCAGCATATTCCTGACCTGGCTATAGAAAAAGGCGCTGACGCAAACCTGGCGCAAACGCCCGGCTATTATAATAACAACACTTTCTATTATAATCTTTTTGATAAGTCTTATAACAAACGGCAAGTAGATTGGCTGTTTATCCATGAAGCCGTACCCGGCCATCATTACCAATCATCAATAAATAATGCTGCCCATACTACCGGCGTTCAATTACTTTTTGACTATATGGGCTTTGCAGAAGGCTGGGGTGCCTATGCCGAAGAATTAGGCAAACAATTGGGCGTATATAAAACGCCCTATGATGAATTAGGTAAGTGGGAATGGGATATTGTACGCTCGGTTAGGGTACCAATGGATGTAGGAATAAATTATTACGGTTGGAGCGATGCGCAGGCATTAGCCTATTGGAAGAAAAACATCCGCAACCAGGATGATATAGCCATGCGCGAAATTGCCCGCGTAAGGCGCTGGCCCGCGCAATGCATTACTTATAAATATGGCGCGCTGCAAATAATGCAATGGAAAGAGGTATTGCAAAAACGGGAAGGCACTAAGTTTAATATTAAGGATTTTCACGACAAAGTATTACTGCATGGCTCCTTGCCTGTATTTATGGTAAAAGAGAATGTATTGGGCTCTTAAATAGCTGTTAAAACAAATAGCCGCCTTAAAACAAGACGGCTATTTTTATTATACAAAGTTTAATTATTTAAAGCGCGGTTGGCCTTCTTATTACACCTAATATTAGGGCTATAACAGCAATTACCAGTAATATATGGATTATACCGCCAGCCGAATAAAGAAAAAATCCTAATGCCCATCCTATAACCAGGATGACTGCAATAATATACAATAGAGAATTCATAATTGATTGTTTTTAGTTAATGATTTCATAGATATATATATAATAGGCGGATGGGTCAAATTGTTTTTAAAATATTCTACTCCTTAAAAAACGAAGCCGCTTTTCTTTCGGAAAGCGGCTTCGCAAAACATCCAATAACTAATTTCTACCTTACAATTTAAGCCACTTTTTACGCACAATAAGCTGTTGAGGTGTAGCACCGGGCAATTCACTAATTTTATTTTTTACCGTGGTGCTTTTTAGTATGGTAACCGGTATCTCCATTGGTAATGCATCCCTGTATATGCTAAAAGTTAATTTATCGCCGGGTTTTTTATCATTTAATATACCATTCAAAGTGGTTACAGGGGTTCCGTTAATGCCCGTAATTTCATCATTCACATTCAACCCGTCAACCCATGCAGAACCGCCGCGCGCTACCGATGTTATAAATATCCTGCCGCTAACTGTTGTTACCGCAAAACCCAAAGCAGGGTCATTACTTCCGGCCAGTTCATCCGTTACTTTATAGCCTGCATATTGCAGATATTTGTTATAATCAATGGGCGTTAAGCCGTAGATGTAATTTTTATAAAAATCGTCAAGGCTCTTCCCGGCAACCATCTCCAGGCCTTGTTTAAATTCATCATCCGTATAGCCGCGCTTTTTATTTTTATAGTATTCGGTATACATATATTTCATCGCGTCATCCAATGATTTTGCGCCATTGGTATCATGAATGATCTCCAGGTCGAGCAGCATGGCAACCATAGCGCCCTTATTATAATACGAAATAGTGGTATTGTTTGAGTTCTCATTTGGCCGGTAAGCCTTTATCCAGGCATCATAGCTGGCATCTGCCAATGATTGAATTTTCAATCCCGGCTGATTTTCGAGCGCATTAATATCACCAGCTAAAATGTTTAAATAATTCTCCGGTTCGTACAAATGTGTGCGGCGCACGATCAAATTTTGATAGTAAGCTGTAAACCCTTCGGCTATCCAAAGATTAGTAGTATAATTCTCATTATCATAATCAAACGGGCCCAAAGCTATTGGCCGCAGCCGCTTTACGTTCCATAAATGAAAATGCTCATGCGCAGCCAATTGTAAAAAGTTTTGATAACCGCTTTCGGAAGCGTAAGCATCACGCGCGCCGCCTAATACAGTCGAGCTTAAATGCTCTAAACCACCGCCGCCTTTTAAATAATTATGTACAATAAAGGTATAGTGCTTATTAGGATTTTCGCCATAAATGGCCGTTTCTTCCGCTACAATTTTGGGCATATCTTTTATAAGGCGGTCTTTGTTATAAGTACCGCCGCCTACCATTACTACTTTATATTTTACGCCATTGGCATCAAATCCAAAAACATCCTGGTTACCCACCTCAATAGGCGAATCAAATAAAATATCATAATTTGGCGATTGCAAAGTAAATGCATCGGCGCCTATCTTCTCTAAACTGGTCGAAACTTTTTTCCATGATTTAATAGGTATAATATGAATGGTTGCAGGCTCCTGTAGCATTCCATCCGGGTAAATAAAAATATCCGGTGATGAAAGAAACGCGTGTGAGGCATCAACAAAGCTGGTACGTACAGAAATTTCAAAAGCATATACCCTGTATTTCACGGTTACATCTGCAATACCCTGCGATGCGATGTGCCAAATATTTTTACGCGTTTTTTGAGCAGATATGGTTTTACCATTGGCTTCGGCACTTAAGGATTCAATATTTTTTGAAAACTCCCTTACTAGGTATGAGCCTGGTGTCCATACCGGCATTTTCAAATCTAATGTTGGCTGGTTTAAACCGGTTATACGCATTTCCACATCAACATAGTGAGCCTGCGCCTCGGGGAAAGTTAAAGTATAGGATATTTGAGCCGCATTTGCAGTATTGCCGGTAGTAGCCATAAAAAAGAGGGTTAAAGAAAAAAGAATAGATAACAGCGTTTTTTTCACACCCGCAATTTAAAAAAAATTTGATCTTTAACCACCAGTTTTACAGCTACTGGCGTTTGTTTTTTAAATAATTGTCAACTTATTATTACTAAAAACAGCAACAATTTTATGAGTTAACCGTAAACATCAACTAATAGATAAACGTTGTGTTAATTCAGACTAAAAAAGTTACTTTTGGAAGATATAATGGCCAGAACCTATAACACCTGCCTCTTGATCGATGACAATTATATTGATAATTTTGTCACACGTAAACTATTGGAGAACACCCACTTTGCAGAAAACATAGTGGTGAACCAATCCCCTTCCGAAGCGATGCAATCGCTTCGTGACGGCAGCGTGAAACCCGATGTTATTTTCCTTGATATCCGGATGCCTATAATGAATGGCTTTGAATTTTTAGAGGAATTTGATAAATTAGCGATCGATAAAAAAGGTATAAAAATATTTTTACTTTCATCGTCTTTTGACCCTACAGATATAAAACGGTCATTAGATAATAAGTATATAACACAGTTTATTCACAAACCACTTACCCATAAGGTTCTCGAAGAGATTTCATGATCTTAGTTGCCGATAGCGGTTCATCAAAAACAGATTGGTTACTCAGTTTACCCAAACACGAGGTAAAAGAGTTCAGGACCCCCGGCCTTAATCCTTATTTTTTAACCGAAAAAGAAATTGTTAAGGTCTTGCAGGATAAGGCAGCAGACCTTATAGCTTACACCAATAAAATTACCGAGATCTATTTTTTTGGCGCGGGCTGCTCCAGTCCCGACAGGCACGAAATTGTTTCTAATGCATTAAGCACATTATTCCCAAAAGCCTATATCAGTGTGGATAGTGACCTGCTGGGCTCGGCCTATGCAACCTGCGGGCATGAAAAGGGTTTGTGCTGTGTTTTGGGTACAGGCTCAAACATTTCCTTTTTTGATGGCGAAGAGATACACTCGGGGCAGCATGGCCTGGGTTTTGTTTTGGGCGATGAAGGGTCAGGCACCTGGTTTGGCAAGGCTATGGTAACCGATTTTCTATACGGTAATATGCCTGCGGATATTCACGCGCTTTTTGACCTGGCGTATGGATTGGATAAGGAAATAGTGATCAGCAATGTTTACTTAAAACCGGGCGCCAATTCATACCTGGCCGCATTTGCGAAATTTCTTAACGGGATATATACAACCCCCTATGGCAGGTCTTTATTAAATAAAGGGTTATCAGAGTTTGTAGAAACCAATATTAAATCATACCCACAATACCATAAATATAAATGCAATTTTGTAGGCTCTATAGCCTACGTATTTGCTGATGAGCTAAAAGCGGTTTGCACCGCCAATGGCGTACAAATTGGCAAGATCATCCGGCAACCCATACACGATTTGATGGAGTTTATTTTGAACAGGGAAGCGGTTTAAAAACTATTGCTTCGGCTTACTCAATAAATTCACAAATAACCTGTATGCACCTGGCACCCCGGCAGGCAGTTCCCTAAAGAAAGCAAGCGAGGTATAGACAAACCGCCCCTTACCATAGTTGGTAACTATTAACGAGCCATTAAGCGGCGCCTCGCCAACATCATTCATTTGCAGTAAGGCTTTGTATTGCGGGTCTATGTTGCTTACAAAATAAAGCCCGCGCTCCTGTATCCAGCCATCAAAATCTGCCTGGTTAATTTTGTTGGGATAATTCAATACCGGGTTGGTTGGGTCTAAAAACGTAACCTTAGCGTTCTCATCAACCACCCGCAGGTTCATTGGACGGAAAGGGTAAGGGCCTACCTGGTTCAAAACTAATCCGGCGTTATTATTATACTGCACCAGTAAATTACCGCCATTGTTTACATAAGCCATCAACTTAGCTTGCTCAACCACTAAACGCTTGTTCACATTATAGGCGCGCACACCGGTTACTATAGCGTCATATATAGAAAGGTCGCTGTTTAATATTTCATTTTCGGTAAGCTGGTGAACATCATAACCAATCTGCGTTAATGCTTCGGGCATTTGGTCGCCGGCACCCTCTATATAGGCTATTCTCTTTCCGGCAGTTTTCAAATCGATATTTATCAATTTAGCCTGCGCAGGTGGGAATAAGGTTATTCCCGGCACATGGTCATAGCGTATACGATGTATACCCATGTTATAGGATTTTCCGCCCACTGTCGCTATAGCTTCAAAAACACTTACTTTAGGTTGATTATCTGCCGGGGCAACCGTGAAGGCAACCGTCCATTCATCGCTCTTGTTTTTATCGAAATCTATTTTATCCGGAGTTATTTTCCATCCGGCAATAGGCTTAATACTGATACTACCGGTTGATTTGGTAAAACTTTGCAATTTTACCTGTACAGTTTGCGGTTGTTGTGTATTGAAAATGTAATCCTTATTTTCCACATTGGCGGTAACAGGCGGCGCAATTTCAATTGGCTGGTAAACCTCTCCCCTAACCGGGTCTACATATTTATAGTATAGCCTGCGTTCAAAGTGAACCGGTTTGCCCTCAATAATAAATTCGTAACTCACTTTTGGCAGGTCAGGATTTTCAGGGTTACCTACATCCTGTTGATCCGGGATATTGTACATTCCCTGTTCGTGCGGGGTTTCCAGCCAGTAAGGCTGCGTAATTTTAGCGGCAATACCTGTACTGGCAAATGTTTGTACCTGGTTGGCAGGTATTACTTTACCACCGTCAAAATGCTGCACACTATGCTGATCATCAATACTGTTTATCTTAATTTTATCATTGTACCGGCATAAAACTTGCGATGATATTTGTACCGGGTCGCCAATGGCATATGATGGTTGAGTTGCGTAACTTTCAAACCATAATCCCGCGCAGGCGGCTATCAGGTCACTTAACTCCTTTGTTTTTAAAGTGCGCCAGTAAGTATCACTCACCTTTTCAACCGAGCCAAGCAGCTTAACCAATGCCGGTACCGATTTTTCAGGATCATCCATATCAAAATCCTTTTTAATGACGGCCAAGGTAGAGGCAATAGCTGTGCCATCTTTTACCCGGCCCCAGGAAGTATTTACCCCGTCCATCAAATCGGTTTTGGGGCCATCTCCTAAAATGGTTTTGAAATACTCGTAGCTTTCGCCCCGTTGTTTAGCGGTGCCAAACCCCTGCGTTTTATGGTTCGACCGGCTATCAGCAGCAACCTCGCCATAACCTTTGCCGGTAATCGCATTATAAACGCCTACGTTTATCTTAAACTGGTCTTCGGCGGTAGTATTAACGCCTCCAAAATTAAACCCGTTAACCAATAAACGTTTAGCCTGCCATGGCTGTACATATTGTAATTGTTCCGGGAACCGTTTAGGGTCGGCAGCGGCAGTATAGGCTTCCTGCGCCAATATGGCCGATGAAGTATGGTGCCCATGCCCGCCCTCGCCGGTAGTCGGGAAACGGCAAATAATAACATCAGGCCTAAATTTGCGGATTACCCAAACCACGTCGCCCAATACTTTTTCCCTATCCCAAATCTTTAAAGTTTCTTCCGGTCCTTTAGAAAAACCAAAGTCATTCGCCCGTGTAAAAAATTGTTCTGCACCATCAACTCTTCTTGCGGCTAAAAGTTCTTGTGTGCGTATTAAACCTAATAGCTCACTCTGCTCGTTTCCTATTAAATTTTGCCCACCATCCCCGCGGGTTAAGGAAAGGTAACCGGTTCTATAATGTTTCTCTTGTGCCAAATAAGCCAGCAAGCGGGTATTCTCGTCATCAGGGTGGGCGGCCACATATAATACGCTGCCCAACACATTCAGCTTTTTAAAGCTTTGCTCAATAGTGGCAACATCGGCCGGTGGCGCTGTTTGTGAAAAAACCGAACTAAAGATGAGGATCAATAATATAGTGAGTTTTATCTGCTTCATAGTCATAAATATAGGAGTAATAATGTAAAAATTCAGCCTCACCTAAATCCTCTCCAAAGGAGAGGACTTCCTCACTTTAGCCCCTCTCCTTTGGAGAGGGGTTGGGGTGAGGCACTTTATTGCACCAATAATAAAACAATTTATGAAAAGGAATGTAATTTAAGTGTAGTTAATCGTTTGATTGATTTTTATTTATTGATAATCAACCCCTTAAATCAACATTACAAAAAAATGACAATATCAATCAATCGTTTGATTAACTTTGTGCCAGAAAGAGATGATAAAAGAAATGGATAAAGACAAAATAGACAAAAAGGATCATATCCTTGACGTAGCTGAAAAGGTATTTTCAGAACTCGGATTTGACGGTGCCTCTACGCGGGTAATATCCGGCGAAGCAGGTGTAAATATGGCTATGCTTAACTATTATTTCGGGTCGAAAGAAGGGCTGTTTGTGGCCGTGATTGACCGTAAGATAACCAGTTCGCAGGTTATCCTCCAAAGCATTGGCAACGATGATAGCATGAGCGCCTGGGATAAAATTGCAAGCTATGTTGATCTTTATAGCGAGCGCATGTTATCTAATAACTGTTTTCAAAAACTATTATACCAGGAAATGGGTATGAATAGAAGGACCGAACTTTCGGATAATATCCGTAATATTTTGATGAAGAATGTGACGGAATTGACCAAAATAATAAAGGAGGGGATAGCCAGCGGTGAATTTAAAAAAGAAATAGATATAGAATTGATCATTGCAACCCTGTATGGCACTAAAAATTATATTGTGAACATGCCTTTAATGTCATCGCAAATGCTGGGTTACGATATACAAGATGATAAAATACTGGAAGAAAAGCTAAAGCCCCGCTTAAAAACTTTCATGAAAAACCTATTGAAAAGCTACTTACTGAATGAACATGACAACTAAACACTATACAACCACCTACCCCATCGTTAAAATAGCGTTTGCTACATTACGATACTTTATTGCCCTTTTATTATTTGGATTATTAGGGTTACTATTTTCAAATACCGTTAACGCGCAGGACAGGGCCATTACTTTAAACGAAGCTATTAAATTAGGCTTGGATAATAGTAAAACGCTAAAACTATCCCGCTCTAAAATTGACGAGGCGGTGTCTGAATATAACCAGGCAAAAGACCGCGTTTTACCTACCGGCAGTGTTAGCCTTACCTATGACAGGGCAGAGATACCTGCCAACCTGCTAAATTTTGGTACGCAATCTATTCATTTACCTAAAAATGCTAATGCCTATTTAGGCATCGCATCAATTAACGAAACCCTGTTTGCAGGCCATAAGTTAAAATACGCGCAGGAGTCGACCGATTTGCTTACCCAAATAGCCCGGCTGGATGTGGTAAAGGATAAGGACCAGATAACTTATGACATCATCAATGCCTATTACAACTTATATAAGGTATTGCAAAGCAAAAAGGTGATAGACCAAAACTTAACCAGTATTGATGAGCAGATACACCAATCGCAACGTTTTTTTGAGCAGGGACTGGTTACTAAAAATGACGTATTGAGGTTCCAGCTGCAAAGGGCAAATGTGGAACTGACCGGCATCGACCTGGAAAGCAATCGCAAAATAATCAACTATAACCTGGATATTTTATTGGGTCTGCCCGAAACTACGCAACTAACTATTGCACAGGTAAACGAAGCTAACAGGCCATTGGCCCCGCTTACTAATTATATTGATACCGCGATGGCAAACCGCCAGGAACTGGCACAATTTGACCTGCGCACCAAGTACGCCGAAACTAATATTAAAAGTATCGAGGCTAATAATTCGCCTACAGTATCGGCATCTGCATCGGGTTATTATGTAGATGCAGCCGCTAACCCGCTGCCAAAAAGCGGTAACTTTATTACCCCGATAACAATTGGCGTAACCGGCGCATGGAAATTTGATGCATTATGGCTAAATAAAAACAAAGTTGCACAGGCCCGGATACAACGAGACGAGGTAACTATCAATAAGAACATCACTATTGATAATGTAAAAACCGAGATCAACCAAAACTATCAGAATTACCTGACTGCTTTAAATAAGATTACGCTTTTGCAAACCTCAATTGAGCAGGCGGGCGAAAACAATAATATCCTGGCCTCGAAATACAAAAGCAATATAGCTTCGGCAACAGATAAAGCTGATGCAGAAACCCTGTTATACCAGGCGCAAATAAACCTGGAATTAGCAAAGGCCGATGCTGGATTAGCTTATTATACCTTATTAAAATCAACCGGAAAACTTAACAAATAACCTCATCACTAAATCACTCATTCAATAATTCATAATTAAATATACAATGGCAAAGCAATCAACACAAGAAAACGAAACTGCAAAGAAACCGAACAGGGTTCTTCCTATCATATTAGGAGTGATACTTATAGCCGGTATAGCTTTCGGTGTAAAAGAATATATATACTATGGTAAGCACGTAGATACCGATGATGCCCAGGTTGACGGCAACATCAGCCCGGTAGTTGCCCGCGTGGGCGGATACGTGGACAGCATCGCGATTGAA
>Ga0193702_1000104_pt1 | contig 35562 bp, 43 predicted proteins | sample U3a1metaG_FD_143060 | JGI IMG/M metagenome (GOLD analysis project Ga0193702, IMG submission 143060) | Soil microbial communities from a riparian zone of the East river system, Colorado, United States - U3a1 | ecosystem: Environmental > Terrestrial > Soil > Riparian zone | place: USA: East River... | reverse complement strand
ATCAGCATTGCCTCGGTGAAGGACCCGTACGGCAACGTGTTTGGCGTGATCGAGAACCCGCAGTTCGACCTCGCCAAGGTCCGCTGACTTGACCTAGAGCAAGGTGGGCGCCGACCGGCGGCGCAAAAATGGATCGTTCCGGCCTGCCCTTCCGCGCGGCCTGAAAGGATCCATGGACGTCCGTCATCTTCCCGCCCTCGCCGTGCTCGCGCTGAGCTTGCTGGCGGGCGGCTGCGCCAGCACCAACATCAGCCTGCAGGAGGTGCGCGAGTTCGCCGACGCCTCGGCCAGGCTGGGCGGCTATGCGGAACTGTCGACCCGCTTCCGCGACACCTACGCGCGCGAGCAGCCCTACCTGCCGCCGGCCGCCGACAAGATCGGCCGCGAGAACGACGCCAGGCGGCGCGCGGTCTACGACGATTTCCAGAGCGCGCAAAAAGCCGTGGTGCTCTACATGCAGACCCTGAGCCTGCTGGCCGGCGAGGGCCGCTACGACCTGACCGAGCGCCTCGACGACCTCGGCAACGGCCTGAAGGCCAACGCCGACACCGGCATCGAGCAGCGCCACGTGGTCGCCTACACCGGCCTGACGCGCCTGCTGACGCGCGCGATCGCCTCCGGCTACCAGGGCCGCAGCGTCGAGACCATGGTGCGCGACGGCGACGCCGACCTCCAGGCCCTGCTCGACGCGATGATCACCCTGACCCGCTATTACGCCAAGACCAACGAGAACGAGAAGAAGACCGTGCTCGGCATCTTCGACGTCGAGATCCCGTTCGCCGCCAAGCCGCAGGACCGCATGCTGGTCACCCTGGCCAAGATCCACTACATGAACAAGGCCACCGAATACCGGCTGATCGACAAGCGCTACGAGCTCGCGCTGCAAGGCTTGACCAAGGTGTCGGACGGCCACCGCCAGTTGCGCGAGAACCTCGGCAAGCTGTCGGGCGTCGAGATCCGCCACACCCTCGCCAACTTCGGGCGCGACCTGCGCCTGATCCGCGAAGGTTTGCAAGGCTACCCTAACTGATGGAGGCGGTCATGACGAGCGACGACAACGGACTTTCGAGCGCGGCCCAGGTCGAGGCGCTGGCCGACCAGCTCTCGGCCTGCGCCGACGCGCTGCACGCGCGCGTGATGGCCGACATCAAGGCGCACAAGGACCTTCCCTGCAGCGACGCCGAGCAAGCGGCGCTGCGCGCGCTGCTCGACAATGAGCTGCTGCTGCGCCAGCGCGCCAACAGCCTGTACGCCGACGCCGCGACCTACGTGGTCAAGACGCTCGGCAAGCCGCAGCGGCAGGTGCTGGCGCTGACCGCGGCGGCGGCCGGGAAACTGCACAAGATCGCGCTGATCGGCGACGTCGCCGGCCTGGTCGGCGGCCTGCTGAGCCTGGCCGGCGCGGCCGCCACCGGCCAGGCCGCGCCGATCGTGCTGGCGCTCGAAAAAATCCGCCGCCAGCTGCAGGCGGTGGCCGCCGATCGCGCCGCCGCAACACCGGCCGCGCCGGGCTGAACCGGGGCGGCCGACCGCTAGCGTGCGGCCATGTTCATCCGGCCCGGATCGCGCTACACTGGCTCCAACACGGTCCGCCGTCCACACCACGGAGCACGCAGATGACTGTCCCTTCCGCCCCGCCGTCGCCGGCGGCTTGTCCCAGCGCAGCTTGACGTCCCCAAAGGCAGACCGATGAATGGCCTCGACCCAGGGCAGCTCGCGCTCCTCAAAGCGCTGCTCGAACGGCGCCGCGCCGCGCTGGCCGGACTGGCCGGCGCCGACGTCGCCAGCGGCGCGCGCGAACTCGCGGTCGAGGAAGTCGAAACCTCGCCCGCCGACAAGGCCACGGTGCGCCTGCTGAACGACATGGCGCAGGAAGCGGCCGGCCACAACGCCGCCCAGTTGCACACGCTGCGGCGCGCGCTGGCCAAGTTCGACGACGCCACCTACGGCATCTGCGAGGAATGCGGCAACGACATCGGCTTTTCGCGCCTGCAGGCACGGCCCGAGGCGCTGCTCTGCATCGCTTGCCAGACGCGCGCCGAAAAGCGCTCCTAGACCCGGCGCTAGGCCATGTGCTGGCCGCCGTTGATCGCGATATTCGCGCCGGTCACGAACGCCGCTTCCTGCGACGCCAGGTAGGCCACCAGCGCCGCCACCTCGGCCGGTTCGCCCAGCCGGCCGACCGGGATCTGCGGCAGGATCTTGTTGTGCAAAATCTCTTCCGGCACCCGGGTCACCATCCGCGTGCGCAGGTAGCCGGGCGAGATCGTGTTGGCCGTCACGCCATGGCGCGCCAGCTCCAGCGCCAGCGCCTTGGTGAAGCCGTGCATGCCGGCCTTGGCGGCCGCGTAGTTGCACTGCCCGAAAGCGCCGGCCTGGCCGTTGACCGACGAGATATTGATGATGCGTCCCCAGCGCTGCGCCATCATCGGCTCGATCGCCTGCTTGCTCATGTTGAACACGCTGTCGAGATCGGCGCGCAGCACCGCCTGCCAGTCGTCCAGCGTCATCTTGGCCAGGCTGTGGTCGCGCGTGATGCCGGCATTGTTGACCAGCACGTCGAGCCGGCCCAGTTCGGACAGCAGCTTTTGCGCCATCCATTCGCAATCGGCGTAATCGGCCACGTCGACCTTGTAGGCGCTGAAGCGGTAGCCCTCGTCGCGCTGGGCCGCGAGCCAGGCTTCGGGCGTGGCGTTGCTGGGTGAATAGGTGGTGGCCACCTTGAAACCGGCACTGTGCAGGCGCCGGCAAATCGCGGTCCCGAGGCCGCCCATCCCACCCGTCACGAGCGCTACCTGGTGCTCTTCCATGTTGTCGCCTCCACTCTGCGTCTTGTTGTGCCGTCCGCACGGACGGTCCCGAGGGTCAAGTCTAGGAGCGTTACCGAGCACAACATTGATCTATATCAAACGTTCAAGCGGGTGGCGCCGGCCTGCCGGCGCGCCACCACAGCTCAGCCGCCCGAATGCCAGGCCAGTTCGCGGATCTTGGAAACTTGGCGGCGCGCCAGCAGGCACCACAGCTGCAGCGCCTCGGCCTGGTTGGCGGTCATGCGGCGCGGACGCGCCAGCGCCAGTTCGCAATCGCGGTCCGACCATTCCTCGAAGCGGATTTCGCCGCCGCTGCTGACCTCGGCCACGTACATCAGGCCGTCGTCATAGCCGAAGCGCAGCGCCGCGCTGGCCGGTTCGGCCGGGACGCCCTTCTTTTTGTGGCGCGCGTAGATCTCGGCCAGCACCGCCGCCAGTTGCTTGTCGGTCGGCGCCTCGATGTCGCGCCCGTCCACGCTGGTCAGCACCATCCATGCTTGTGTCATGACGCGCCCTCCTCTTGCAACTGGTCTGGTTGCGCAACAGGTGCTAACCATCATACCGAAATTCGACTAGCTCGGCGGGCAAATGATGCGTGCTGTGGTCGAGCGGCAAAACCGGGCCGGCTAGCCCACCAGCCGCGGCTCGCTGTTGGGATCGAAATCGATCCAGTCGCCCTGCTCGATGCTGCCCTCGGCGCGCTCGATGTGGTGGGCGCCCAGCCCGCGCAACAGGTCCAGCGCGCGGCCCTCGTCCTCCGCCCGCTCGAGCGCGACGGCGACCAGCATGCCGGCCTTGCGCGGCGCATGCGCCGGGCCCTGGGCGCCGCCCTCGGCGTCCGGCTGCTCGCCTTCGCCGGCCTCCTTCATCTTCGAGAAGCTGTACAGCGAGCCGACGTGGGCCCCGACCAGTCCGCCGACCAGCGGCCCCAGCGGCCCGGTCAGCGGCACCGTGGCCGCGCCGACCGCCGCCCCGAGCGCGGCGCCGGTGACCGCGCCCTCGGCCACGCCCTCCGGCGTTTCCTTCGCACCCGGCGAGGCGATGTGGTCGCCGCCGATCGGGGTCAGGTCGTGCTGGCCCGGCTGGTTCACATAGAAGCCGCTGATGCGCGGCGCCGGAAAACCGGCCGCCGCCAGCGCCGCGCGCGCCTGGTCGACCTCGTCCTGCAACTGGAAATGACCGGCGATGATGGTAGCCATGCTGAACCTCCGCTGTGATGTCCCGGCCAGCATGCCGCGCCGCGCGGGCGCCCTCTGTACGCCAGCTCACAGTTCCGGATTGCTAATAAAAAAAACCGAAACAACGGGGGAAATTTCACAATCTTTGGCCGTATAATCGATTTGCCCGGCGCTCCAGCTCGTCTGTCCGCCGCCCGCCGCCACATCGAAGGAAGGGATGCCGATGACCCTGGAAGATGAGCACTTCGCCCTGCCGGCCAGCGCCCTGCTGGCGCCCGGCGCCGTGCCCGCTCCGCTGGCCGGCGCCCTGACCCTGGCCCTGTGCGAACGTGCGCTGGCCGCCTGCACCGATGGCGTGCTGGTGGCCGACGCCGCCGGCGCCTTCCCCGTCCTGTATGCCAATCCGGCCCTGTGCCGGATGAGCGGCCACACCCCGGCCGAGCTGCTGGCCGGCGGCGCCGAGCTGATGTTCGACGCGGTGCGCGCGCAAACCGCGGCGGCCCTGATGCGCGGCGCGGTGGCGCGCCGCCACGAATTGCGGGTGCTGGTCCAGAGCCGGCACAAGGACGGCAGCCTGTTCTGGAACCAGTTGCTGGTGCGTCCGCTGGCCGGCCCCGACGGCACGATCCGCCATTGCCTGTGCGTTTGCAACGACATCACCGAACTCAAGCAGCACCAGGAACAGCTGGCGTTCCAGGCCACCCACGACGAGCTGACCGGGCTGCCGAACCGCAGCATGTTCAACCAGCGCCTGCGCAACGCGATCGGGCACGCCAGCCGCAGCAACAAGGGCCTGGCCCTGCTGAGCCTGAGCGTGGACAATTTCAACCTGATCAACGAGAGCTTCGGCCACCTGGCCGGCGACCAGTTCCTGAGCGCGGTGGCGCAGCGCCTGCTGAGCTGCGTGGCCGGGCACGACACCGTGTCGCGCCACGGCGGCAAGGAATTCCTGCTGATCCTCGGCGAGATCGGCACCGTGCACGAAGTCAACGTCGTGTGCGACAAGATCTTCGCCCACCTGGCGCCGGCCTTCCCGATCGCCGGCCAGCAGCTGCACGCGGCCAGCAGCATCGGCGTCACCATGTTCCCGCGCGACGCGGCCGACGACATCACCCTGCTGCGCTACGCCGGCATGGCCCTGAGCCGCGCGCGCGACCAGGGCGGCAACAAGCACCGCTTCTTCGAGCCCGAGATGCGCCAGCGCACCGCCGAACGGCTGCAGATGGAAGTCGCGCTGCGCCTCGCGCTCGGGCGCGACGAGCTGCAACTGGCCTACCAGCCGGTGGCCAACCTGCAGGACGGCACGGTGTGCGGACTGGAAGCGCTGGTGCGCTGGCGCCATCCGGATTTCGGGCTGGTCAACGCCAGCCGCTTCATCCCGGTGGCCGAGGAAGCCGGCCTGATCGGTGAGATCGGCGACTGGACCTTGCGCCAGGCCTGCCAGCACATCCGGGCCTGGGACCAGGCCGGGCTGGCGCCGGTGCCGGTCGCGCTCAATCTCTCGCCCAAGCAATTCCACGACCGCAGCCTGCCCGAACGCATCGCCGCCTGCCTGTCCGAATTCGGCATCGCGCCCGAACGCCTGAGCCTGGAACTGACCGAGACCGTGCTGATGCAGGACGAACTGGCCAGCGCGCGCACCCTCGGGATCCTGAAGGCGCTCGGCATCGGCCTCACGCTGGACGACTTCGGCACCGGCTATTCCTCGCTCAGCCACCTGAAGCGCTTCCCGCTCGACGTGGTCAAGATCGACGGCGGCCTGACCGCCAACCTGGCCAGCGTGCCGGAAGACGCGGCGCTGGCCAAGACCATCATCTCGATGGCCCACAACCTCGGGATCCAGGTGGTGGCCGAGGGGGTCGAGACCGAAGCCCAGTGCGACTTCCTGCGGCGCCACATGTGCGACCGGATCCAGGGCTATTTCTTCGGCGCGCCGGCCGACTTCGACGCGACCGCGGCCCTGCTGGCCGAGGGCCGCGCCCTGCCCGCCCACTTGCTGCGCATCCAGAAGGCCCAGCGCACCCTGCTGCTGGTCGACGACGAACAGAACATCGTGTCCTCGCTCAAGCGCCTGCTGCGGCGCGACGAGTACCAGATCCTGACCGCCCACAGCGGCGAGGACGGCCTCGAGATGCTGGCGCGCCACGCGGTCGACGTGATCGTGTCCGACCAGCGCATGCCGGGCATGCTGGGCGCCGACTTCCTGCGCAAGGCCAAGGACCTGTATCCGGACACCATCCGCATCATGCTGTCCGGTTACACCGAGCTGCAATCGGTGACCGACGCCGTCAACGAGGGCGCGATCTACAAATTCCTGACCAAGCCCTGGGACGACGACCAGTTGCGCGGCCACATCGCCGAAGCCTTCCGCCTCAAGGAAATCGCCGACGTCAACGAGCGCCTGAACCTCGAACTGCGCACCGCCAACTACGAGCTGGCCTCGACCAACCGCCGCATCGAAGACGTGCTGCGCCAGAAGCAGCAGCAGATCACGCGCGACGAGATCAGCCTGAACGTGGCGCGCGAGCTGCTGCAATTCCTGCCGCTGCCGGTGCTCGGGCTGGACGACGAGGGCATGGTAGCCTTCGTCAACGGCGCGGCCGAGACCCTGTTCCGCAGCCACGGCCCGCTGCTGGGCAACCAGGCCGCGCTGGTGCTGCCCGGCCTGTTCCCCGACGGCGAAGCGCAGGCCGGCGCCAGCCGCATCGCGCTGGGCACGCGCCAGTACGAGGTGGTGGTCCATCCGATGGGCGCCGACTCGTCCTCGCGCGGTAGCCTGATCACCTTTAGTCTGAACGAGGAGACGCCATGAGCGTAGCGCAAACGATTCCACTCGAGCAGGCCAGCGCCGGCATGGTGCTGGCGGCCGACCTGTGCGACGGCGGCAAGGTGCTGCTGCCGGCCGGCGCCACCCTCAGCGAAGCGTCGCTGACCTCGCTGCGGCGGCGCGGCATCGAGACCCTCGCGGTGCTGGGCGAGGAAGCGGCCGAAGACGCCGTCGTCGTCGAGGCCGAACGCGCGCGCCGCTACGCCCGTCTGACGCGGCTGTTCCGCGCCAGCGCCGAACAGGGTGCGACCGGCCAGTTGCTGGCGCGCCTGCAGCTTTACCGGAGCAATGGCTGATTATGGCGATCCCCACCGAAGAAGTGATCAAGCGCATCCACGACCTGCCCTCGCTGTCGGCGGTGGTGGTCGAACTGATGCAGACCATGGAGCAGGAAGACGTCGACGTCGGCGCGCTGGCCGGCAAGATCGCGCTCGACCAGTCGCTCGCCGCCAAGACCCTGCGCCTGGCCAATTCCTCGTTCTACGGCATGCCCTCGAAAGTGACGTCGATCCAGCAAGCCATTTCGGTGCTGGGCTTTCACAGCATCCGCACCCTGGTCACCGCCTGTTCGATCACCGGCAGCTTTCCCCCCGGCGGCAGCGCCAGCTTCAATTTCCAGGGCTTCTGGCGCCATTCGGTGGGCACCGCGATCTGCGCCAAGCTGCTGGCGCGCCACCTCAAGCTCAATGCCGACACCGCCTTCACCGCCGGCCTGCTGCACGACATCGGCGCCCTGGTGCTGGCCACCCGCTTCACCGCGCAGTACGAGGAGATGCTGGGCTACCGCATGCAGCACGATTGCTACCTGATCGATGCCGAGCGCGCCGTGCTCGGGCTCGACCACGCGGCGGTCGGCAGCGCGCTGGCCGGCTGGTGGAAGTTCCCGAAGGCGATGCAGGACGCGGTCGCCGAGCACCACCTCGAGACCCACGGCGCGAGCCGCTCGCTGGGCTTGGTGGTGCACGCGGCGAATATCCTGGCCCACGGCCTCGACCTGTCCGACATCGAGGACGACCTGGTCCCGCCGCTCGGCGAGGCGGCCTGGGCCGCGCTCGCGCTCGACCAGGCGGCCAGCCTCGCGCTGTTCCGCGAAGCCGAGGCCAGCTTCACTGAAATGTGCCAGATCCTGGTCAACTGAGGCGTCAAACGAGGACCCCATGAGTACACCGAGCCCGCAGCCGCCGCCGATCGCCCTGTCGGAATTCTTCGACGGTCATCCGGTGGCCACCTTCACCATCGACAACGCGCATGTGATCACGCACTGGAACCGCGCCTGCGAACACCTGCTCGGCTGGTCCAAGGCCGAGATGGTCGGCAGCCAGCGCCACGCGCTGGCCTTCTATGCGCGCGAGCGGCCGATGCTGTCGGACCTGATCGTCGACGGCGACGGCGCGGCGCTGGCGCGCCACATCGCCTCGCCGATCATCCCCGGCGCCTACGAGGCCGAGGATTACTTCCCCAACCTCGGCGAGCGCGGCCACTGGCTGCATTTCAGCGCCGCCCCGCTGCGCGACGAGTCGGGCACCATCGTCGGCGCCATCGAAACCATGCGCGACGTCACCGAGCGCCGGATCGCCGAGAACGCGCTGCGGCGCGCCCACGACAACCTCGAGCACCTGGTCGAGCAGCGCACCGCCCAGCTGGGCGAGGCCAACGAGCGGCTCGAGCACGACATCAGCCAGCGCCAGCAGGCCGAAGCCGAACTACGCCAGCGCAATATCGAACTGACCGAACTGAATGCGCGGCTGTCGATGGCCCAGGAACAGCTGGTGCAATCGGAGAAACTGGCCTCGATCGGCCAGCTGGCGGCCGGCGTGGCGCACGAGATCAACAACCCGATCGGCTACATCTTTTCCAACTTCGGCACCCTGCAGACCTATCTCGACCAGCTGTTCGAGATGCTGGCCGCCTACCAGGACGCGGAGCCGGCGCTGGGCCCGGCCGCGGCCGCGCTGCGCGCCAAGCGCGAGGCGCTGGGCATCGACTTCCTGCGCGAAGACATCCCGGTGCTGATGGGCGAGTCGAAGGAAGGCATCGTGCGGGTGCGCCACATCGTGCAGGACCTGAAGGATTTCTCGCGCGTCGACGCCAACCAGGAATGGGTGTGGGCCAATCTGCACACCGGGATCGATTCGACCCTGAACATCGTGTCCAACGAGGTCAAGTACAAGGCCGACGTGGTCAAGGACTACGGCGCAATTCCCGACATCGAATGCCTGCCCTCGCAAATCAACCAGGTGATCATGAACCTGGTGGTCAACGCCGCCCACGCGATCGGCGACAAGCGCGGCAAGATCACGGTGCGCACCGGCGGCGACGGCGAGCAGGTCTGGATCGAGGTGGCCGACAGCGGCAGCGGCATCGCGCCCGAACACATGAACCGCATCTTCGATCCCTTCTTCACCACCAAGCCGGTGGGCAAGGGCACCGGCCTGGGCTTGTCGCTGGCGTACGGCATCGTCCAGAAGCACAGCGGGCGGATCGAGGTCGATTCCGAACTGGGACGCGGCACCACCTTCCGCATCGTGCTGCCGGTGCGCCACAGCGAAACCGCCGACCAGGAGGCCCCATGAGCACGCCGCTGTCCGCTCCCGCGCCCGCCGCCGAGATCGAGGCCACCAGCGCCACCCTGCTGTGCGTGGACGACGAGCCGAACATCCTGTCGGCGCTGCGGCGCCTGTTCCGCGCCAAGGGCTACAAGGTGCTCACCGCCGAGAGCGGCGCGGCCGGCCTGGCGCTGCTGGCCCAGGAGCCGGTCGACCTGGTGATCTCCGACATGCGGATGCCGGAAATGGACGGCGCCCACTTCCTCGAACAGGTGCGCGCCGGCTGGCCGCAGGTGGTGCGGCTGCTGCTGACCGGCTACTCCGACATCAACTCGGTGATGGCGGCCATCAACCGCGGCGAGATCTACCGCTACATCACCAAGCCCTGGGACGACAACGACATCCTGCTGCTGGTGCGCCACGCGCTCGAGCGGCGCGCGTTGGAGCGGCTGGCCGCACGCCAGCACGAGGAGCTCAAGGTCCTGAACCAGAGCCTGGAAGCGAAGGTGGCCGAACGCACCGAGCAGCTGCAGGCCTCGCGCGATTCGATCCAGGTGGCGCACGACAAGCTCAAGACCAACTTCATCACCACCATCAAGATCCTGTCGAGCATGATCGAGATGCGCGGCGGGATGTTGGCCGGCCATTCGCGCCGGGTGGCCGACCTGGCGCGCCGCATCGCCGCCAAGATGGGGCTCGACGCCAAGGACACCCAGGAAGTGTTCATCGCCGGCCTGCTGCACGACATCGGCAAGATCGGCTTCGACGACGAGCTGCTGGCAATGCCGGTCAACACCATGGCGGGCGACAAGCTGCACGCCTTCCGCCGCCATCCGGGCCGCGCCGAACAGCTCTTGATGCCGCTCGAAGACTTGCGCGCCGTGGCCGTCATCCTGCGCGCCCACATGGAGCGCCACGACGGCGCCGGCTTTCCCGACGGCCTGGCCGGCGCCGCGATCCCGCTCGGCGCGCGCATCGTGGCGCTGGCCTCGGACTACGACAACCTGCAGCTGGGCGCGCTGGTGCAGCGCAAGGTGCTGCCCGAGGACGCCAAGAAAATCGTCTACGACAGCAGCGGCAAGCGCTACGACCCGCAGGTGGTGGCCGCGTTCCGCGCGCTGATGGACGGCGACCCGGTGGTGGCGCGCGACCAGGCCACCCTGGCCAAGTACCTGGTGCCGGGCATGGTGCTGTCGCGCGACCTGGTCAGCCCGGAAGGCCTGATGCTGCTCTCGGCCGACCATGTGCTCGATGAACGCATGGTGCAGCAGGTGCAGGATTTCGAAGCGAAAAACGAACTCCGGCTGAATATCTGGATCTGGCCGCCGAAGGGAACATGATGCGACGAATCTTGCTGGTCGACGATGAACAGAACGTCCTCAACGCGCTGGTGCGCGCGATGCGCCAGCACCTGGCGATTCCCGGTCTCGAGATCGAGACCTACACCGATCCCTTCGACGCGCTGACCCGCTGCGCCGAGCGCCAGTACGACATCGTGATCTCGGACTTCCGCATGCCGCAGATGACCGGGATCGAATTCCTGCACGCCTTCAAGCAGGCCGCGCCCGACACGGTGCGCATGATGTTGTCGGCCTCGACCGAGTTCGAGACCGTCACCAAGGCGATCAGCGAAGCCCAGGTGTTCCGCTACCTGCCGAAGCCGTGGAGCGTGGGCGACCTGCAGGAAAACATCCGGCTCGCGCTCGATTACCGCGACCAGCTGGTCGAGCAGCGCCGGCTGGCCGACCAGCAGCGCCGCCAGGACGGCCAGTTGAGCGAGCAGGAACTCGAGGCCAGGCGCCTGGAAGCGGAAGAGCCCGGCCTGCTGAAAGTGAAATGGGGCCCGAACGGCGAGATCATCCTGTAAGCCCGGCCGGCTGGGCGATCGGCAGCCGCACGGTGAAGGTGGTGCCCTGGCCCGGCGCCGATTCGACCTCGATGCGGCCGCCGTGCTTCTTGACGATGCCGTACGACAGCGACAGTCCGAGCCCGGTGCCGCTGCCCACCGGCTTGGTGGTGAAGAAGGGTTCGAAGATGCGGTTCATATGTTCGGGCGCGATGCCGCTGCCGGTGTCGCTGATCGCCACCCAGACCATGTCGTCGCTGCGCCCGGTGCGGATGGTGATCGCGCCCTGGGCGCCGATCGCATGGCCGGCGTTGACCAGCAAATTCATGAACACCTGATTCAGTTGCGAGGCCAGGCAGGTGATCGGCGGCAGCTGGCCGTACTGCTTGTCGACCGTGGCCTTGTACTTGATCTCGTTGGCCACGATGTTCAGCGTGCTGTCGAGGCCGTGGTGCAGGTCGGCCACTTGCCAGTCGTTCTCGCCGACGTGGGAAAAATCCTTGAGCGACTGGACGATGTCCTTGACCCGCTTGAGGCCGTCCATCGATTCGCGCACCAGGTCGCCGACGTCGTCGCGCATGTAGGCGAGGTCGGCCTGCTCGCGGATCTGGGCCACGCGCGCGGCCAGCGCCGGCGCTGCGTCCTGGGCCGCGATCGCCTGCTCGTAATCGGCCAGCACGCCGAACAGGGTCGCGACATAGCCTTGCAGCGCACCCATATTCGAATTGACGAAGCCGACCGGGTTGTTGATCTCGTGCGCGATGCCGGCCGCCAGCTGGCCGATCGAGGCCATCTTTTCCGACTGCAGCAACTGGTCGTGGGCTTCCTGCAGGCGCACGATCAGCTGCTGCTGTTCCTCGCCCTTGCGGGTCAGCGCCTGTTCCATTTCCTTGCGCGCGGTGATGTCGGTCATCGAGCCGATCACTTCCAGCGGCCGGCCGAGCGCGTCGCGGATCAGGCGCAGCTTGTCGTGCAGCCAGAGGTAGCGGCCGTCGGCCGCGCGGAACCGGTACTCATAGGCGCGCTCGCCCTCGACGTACACCTGCGCCAGGCTGGCGAAGATGGTCGGCACGTCGTCCGGATGGAGATGGTCGAACCAGAAGTTGGGGTCGGCCACCATCTGTTCGGGCCGGTAGCCCAGCATGTGGGTGGCGTTGTTGCTGACGAAGGTCAGCTTGAAGTCGCCGCTCGGCACCGCGCAGTAGATGACGCCGGGCGTGTTGTCGAGCAGGTACTGCAGGCGCACCAAGGGCGAGGCCGGCTGCGTGCTCGGCGGCGCTGCGGACGCGGCAAACTCGAACTCTTCGAACTGCATCGACATGCGTCCCCCTGAGGGTTGTGTCCGCCAATTATGCCCGATTTTACACGCTCACTGCCATTGTCCGTACACCGTACCGTACTGGGCCGCGGGCGCGGCCGGGGCCGCCATCCAGGCGCGCGGATCGACCCGGTAGTATTTGAGGAACTCGGCATACAGCTCGGGGTGAACATCCGCCATCTGGTAGGGCTTTTCGAAGAAGGTCTCGGTGGCCACGGCGAAGAATTCGGCCGGGCTGGTCGCGCCGTAATGGTCGAGCACGGTCTGCTGCTGGTAGAGCGCGTCGGCGCGCAGGTTGGCGAAGTCGCGCGACAGCACCGCGGCCCAACTGCGGTAGCTCGACTGGCTGCCGAGGTAGGGCGCGCCGTTGTTGCTGCCCGATTCGCTGTCGAGCTGGTGGGCGAATTCGTGCAGCACCACGTTGTGGCCGTCGGTCCCCTCGCGCGCGCCGCGCCGCACATGGTCCCAGGACAGCACCACGCGGCCATCGCCCCAGGATTCGCCCAGCAAATCCTGGCGGGTGTCGGTGATCACGCCGGCCGCGTCCACCTGGCGGCGCGGCACCAGGAAGGCGGTCGGATACACCAGCACCGTATGCAGGGCCGGATACACGCGGCTGGGCCGGTTCAGCAGCAGCAGACAGGCCTGGCCGGCGATCGTGACGCGGATCTCGTCGTCGATCTCCAGCCCGTCGCAGCCGACGAATTTTTTCTGGTGCAGGAATTGCTGGACCAGCCGGTGCAACTGCGCGCGCAAGTCCAGCGGCATGCTGCGGTAGACCGGGATATTGCGCGCCAGGAGGGCCTGCAGCGCGGCCGGCAGCGGCCGCGCCAGCACGCGTTTCAGGCGCCAGCCCGGATACAGCATCGCGAGCGCGACCGCCACGGTAATGGACGTGGTCCATAGCAACGCTTCCATCACAATCCCTTGGTTCCTTGTCGTTCCCGCGCAGGCGGGAATCCATGCCGAGTATAGCTTCCCGCCTGCGCGGGAACGACGACGAGGACGCCGTCAAGCCGCCTTCTTCGCGCCGAAATGCGCGTCCACCGCATCCGCATCCCCGATCAGCTTACCCCCAATGAACACTTGCGGCCAGGTCGATTGGCCGGACACCGCGCGCAGCACGCTGGCGTTGATCTTCTGGTCTTGCGCGATCTCGGTGAACTTCAGGCCGTGCGCCTTGAGCGTGGCCTTGGCGCGCGCGCAGTGCGGGCAGCCGGGCTTGGCGAACACCACCACCGGTTCGGGCACCTCGGCGCGCGGGTTAATGTAACGGAGCATGGTCTCGGCGTCCGACACTTCGAACGGGTCGCCGTCCTGCTCGGGCTCGATGAAGATTTTCTCGATGACCCCATCGCGCACCAGCATCGAATAGCGCCAGGACCGCATGCCGAAGCCGAGGTCGCGCTTGTCGACCAGCATCCCCATCGCCTTGCTGAAGTCGCCGTTCCCGTCCGGGATCACGGTGATGTTCTCGGCATCCTGGCCGCTCTTCCATTCATTCATCACGAAGGCGTCGTTGACCGCAATGCAGACGAGCTCGTCCACGCCATTTTGCTTGAAGACCGGCGCCAGCTCGTTATAGCGCGGCAAATGGGTCGAGGAACAGGTCGGCGTGTAGGCGCCGGGCAGCGAAAACACGACCACGGTCTTGCCCTTGAACAGCTCGTCGCTCGTGATGTCTTTCCATTGATCGTTCGGTCTGGCCTTGAACGTGACCTTCGGCACGGGTTTGCCTTCCAGCGATTCGGCAGTCGGTAACATGGGAATCTCCTTTGCAGTTGGATGATCGGGATGCTTGGGTGCGCGAAAAAACGGCGCGCGCGTGGCGACACTGGCAACAGGTGGGGCTGCCGGCGCGCATTTCAATCGGGGAGGTAGAAGCGGGGGATGACGCGGCGGGCAGCGCCGCCGCGCGGGGCGGGACCGGATGCCCGGCCCCGGGTGCACTCAGGGATGCTCTTTATTCGCCGAGGGGGCGGCGCCGAACAGGGCGGCCACCAGCGGATCGCGCGCCACCGGGCTGCGGTTGACCCGGATCGCGTAATGGGTGTCGTCGGCCAGGATGTGGAAATGGCGGCCGGTGCCGGCCATGCTCTGCTCGCGCAGGCCGGGGCGCTCCTTGCGCGGGGCGGCGCCTTCGCGCTTGGGCTGGACGATGGCGGCCAGGAAGGCCTTGACGCGCTCGGGGTCGGGCGAGATCTGGTAGACCGCCTTGCCCAGGTAGGTGGCGGTGCCTTCGATATAGCGCGCCAGCTCGATCACGCCGGCTTCGCGCAGGTCGCGGATATATTTACGCGCGCCGGAGGGCGAAAACTTGAGGAACCACGCGATCTCGTCGGCCAGCATCTCATGGATGGACAATTCGCCGATCAGCTTTTGCATATTCTCGATGCGGCGCTGGGTCGCCGAGGTCGAACGCACGCGCTCGATCGGCGCCATCGAGATCGGCGCACGTTCGGTCGGCTGCGGCGGTACGCGCTCGATCAGCGCCGAATTGCCCGAAGTGTGCACAGTGCTCATGTCGCCTTGCGCTGCGTTGTGATGTGTCGTTGCATGCATGTCGATTACTCCATGAAAGAAGAGGTTTTTCACTGGGATAGGCATATTGTTTTGGACAGCCGGACCACACCTCGGTTCGGCTTGACTGGTTTCCAGATTGCCTGTGCTAACAAAAGCGGTCTGTGCGCCATCGAACATTTCTTGGTATTCAGCTGCTGAGACTGGCGGTACCAAAGACCAGTCCGGCTACGTGCGTTGGCGAACAGATCGCGGGTATGTACTTGTTTATGCTGGGGACCGTCCGCGCGATTGGCGTGCGCACCGAGATTGACCATTCCGATAAGGATTCCCACCATGAAAACGACTCTCCTCGCCGCCTTGCTGGCCGTGATCGGCCTGACCGCCTGCGAAAAAACCACCGTCAACCCGCCGGCCACGGTCGTCACCCCGGCCCCGGCCAACAGCACTGCGCCCGCGTCCGCCCCCGACTCCGACACCAAGGTGGTGCCGGTGCCGGTCCCCGGTCCCCAGGGCGAGCCTGGCAAACCGGGCGAGCCCGGCAAACCCGGCGACCCCGGCAAGCCGGGCGACACCGTGATCGTGGTGCCGCCGTCCGACAAACAGAACTAGGCCCGCGAGCTGACACTCCATCGCGCCGCACCCGGCCGAACGGCCGGGTGCGGCGCGATTTTTTACGCCGGGCCCCGATCAGGCTACACTTGCATATTTACTCAACAATCCGCCTCCCATGCGCTTGCGTTCCACCCTGCTCTGCCTGACCCTGCTGCCGCTGGCGGCCCAGGCCAGCCCGCCGGCCAACACCGAAGTGCTGGTCGACCTGCTGGCGATTCCCGGCAGCGCCGGTCTCGGCGCGATCCAGCGCGTCGGCTACACCCCCTACCGCGGCGCGGCGGTCAGCCGCGACCTGGTGCCGCTGTATATGTACGAAGGCAAGCAGGTGTTCCTGCACGCGACACGGGTCGGCTGGAAGCTGACCGACCAGCCGGCCTCGGGCTTCGACGTGTTCCTCGATTACCGCTACGAAGGCTTCCCGATCGACCAGACCCCGGCCGTGCTGGCCGGCATGGCCAAGCGCAATGCCGGCGTCGATGTCGGCGCCGGCTACCGCCACCGCGCGGGCTGGGGCAATATCGACGCCGAGCTGCTGCACGACGCCAACAACACCAGCCACGGCACCGAATGGCGACTCGGCTACAACGTCGACCTGCAGGCGGGCCGCCTGCACCTGCGCCCCAACCTGACGGTGGCGCGCCGCAGCGCCAACCTCAACAATTACTACTACGGCGTGCCGCTGTCCGAAGCGACCGCGCTGCGCCCGGCCTATATGCCGGGGGCCGGCACCGACTGGACCCTGGGCCTGTATGCCTACTACGAAATGACCCAGCGCTGGCGGCTGCTGGCCGGGATCGGCGTCAACAAGCAGGACGCCGACGTGCGGCGCAGCCCGATCGTGGAAGACAAGATGCAGGTCAGCGCGCTGGTCGGCGCGGCCTACGACTTCGGCAGCCACAAGCCGTATTCGGAGCCGGGCCTGCCGCTGCACGTCCGGGTATACGGCGGGCGCGAAACGGCCTGCAATTTCCTGCCGGCCGTGACCTTCCGCTGCGGCTCGACCCGGACCCAGGACGACACCCGGATCTGGGGCTTCGACATCGGCCGCCCGCTGATCGAGAAGGTCAACAACTGGCCGCTCGACTTCGTGGCCTACGTCGGCCTGCTGGCCATCGACGAGCGCGGCATCCAGCCCGACGGCCTGCAGCTGAACGCCCAGATCAAGGCGTATTACTATGGCTTCCCGTGGAGTGCGGCGGTGCGCACCCGGGTCGGCTTCGGCGCCGGCTTCTCGATGGCGCAGCGGGTGCCGCTGACCGAGGTGCGCGACCAGGCGCGGCGCGGGCGCAATACCTCGCGCCTGCTGAACTACCTCGACCCCTCGCTCGACTTCAGCGTGGGCGACCTGCTCGGCTCGAAGCGCTTGAAAGAGACCTATCTCGGGATCGGCGTCTCGCACCGCTCGGGCATCTTCGGCAGCTCCCAACTGCTGGGCAATATCAACGGCGGCTCCAACTATTTCTACGGCTATCTCGAGACGAAGCTGTAGCTTGTTGTAGGAATCGCACACCGCCCGGGGCACGGTGCGCCAACGCACCGACCCGGTGAACTCCCTCCCGTAACCTCCTGTCCAACATCTCCACGATGTCGCACTTTCTATCAACGTTATGGGAGCACCTAGTGAATAATTCAAACAAGATCGCCTTGGCAGTGGCCATGCTTTGTTCTGCCGGGACCGGCCTGGCACAGGAGGTCATCAACCCCTCCTGGTACATCCAGCCGAGCGTCATCGGCGTCAAGCCCGACCACGACTTCGGCACCAACAAGCGCGATTGGGGCGGCGGCGTCAAGTTCGGCAAGGCCATGTCCGAGATGTGGGACGTGCAGCTGGGTGTGACCCACGCGCGGGTCGACGACGGTCTCTACGAGTACCGCCAGACCCTGCTCGGCGCCGACGCGCTGCTGATGCTGTCGCGTAAGAACTTCCGCCCCTTCCTGCTGTTCGGCGTGGGGGCCGAGCGCGACAAGGTCGAGAACCCGCTGCGCGACGTCGCCAAGACCTCGCCCTACGTCACCGCCGGCCTCGGCTTCCAGCTCGGCCTGAACGACCGCTGGTCGATGCAGGCCGACCTGCGTTCGGTGCGCGGCCGCCTGCGCGACCACGAGGAGTTCGGCTTCAGCCGCAGCAACAACAAATACCTGACGGTCGGCTTCAACTACGCCTTCAATGCGCCGCCCGAGCCGCCGCGCCCGGCCCCGCCACCACCGCCGCCGCCGCAGGTTGAAACGCCGCCACCGCCGCCGCCACCGCCACCGCCGCCACCACCGGCGCGCTTCGAGAAGGTCACGCTGTCGGCCACCGAGCTGTTCGCCTTCGACAGCGCGACCCTGGCGCTGCCCCAGCCCAAGCTCGACGACATCGCCGCCGCGCTGAGCGCCGACACCAGCATCACCGACGTCGACATCACCGGTTACGCCGACCGTCTCGGGGCCAAGAAGTACAACCAGAAGCTGTCCGAGCGGCGCGCGAGCGCGGTGCGCGACTACCTGGTCGGCAAGGGCATCGACGGCGCCCGCCTGAAGGCCTACGGCAAGGGCTCGTCCAATCCGGTGGTCGAATGCCACGACAAGAAACGGGCGGACCTGATCAAGTGCCTCGAACCGAACCGGCGCGTCGAGGTCGAACAGATTACGATCGAGCGCCGCGTGCAATAAAACGGCAGCCTCTGTCTCGTCTGTTTGACAAAAAGGGGCTGCGGCCCCTTTTTGCATGCAAGGAGCACAGCATGGACGTCAAGCAGTGGTTGCCGTATTCAAAGCGCCTGGTCGCGGTCATGCGCGCCGCGGTCATCGACTGGATGGGCCACCGCGCCGCCAGCAAGGGCGCGGCGCTGGCCTTCTACACCCTGTTTTCGATCGCGCCGATCCTGGTGCTGGTGATCGCGATCGCCGGTTTCTTTTACGGCGCCGAGGCCGCGCGCGGCCAGTTGCTCAGCGAGTTGCAGGGCCTGGTCGGGGCCCAGGGCGCGCAAGCGATCCAGCTGGTGCTGGCCGGCGCCCGCAACCAGAACAGCGGGATGTGGGCCACCATCATCGCCGTCGGCCTGCTGCTGTTCGGCGCGACCACCGCCTTCGCCGAACTCAAGGACAGCCTGGACGAGATCTGGGACGTGCCCAAGCCCACCGACGCCAGCTGGTGGGATCTGGCGCGCACCCGGCTGCTGTCGTTCGGCCTGATCCTGGTGCTGGCCTTCCTGCTGATGGTGTCGCTGGTGGTCAGCGCGACGCTGGCCATCCTGGAGAATTATTTCAGCGGCCTGTGGCAGCAAGCCACGGTGCTGCTGTCCTGGCTCGCCTCGGCGATCGGCTTTTGCGTGATCGCGGTGCTGTTCGGCGTGATCTACAAGCTGTTGCCGCGCATCGCGCTATCGTGGAGCGACGTCAGCATCGGCGCGCTCGGCACCGCGGCCCTGTTCACGCTCGGTAAATTCCTGATCGGCCTGTACATCGGCAACAGCGGCGTGGCCAATAGCTACGGCGCGGCCGGCTCGATGATCGCGCTGCTGCTGTGGGTGTACTACTCGGCGCAGATTTTTTTCCTCGGCGCCGAATTCGCGCGCCAGTATGCGCTGCAGCTGGGCAGCCTGCGCGGCAAGCCGGACGGCGAGGCCGGCGCCGCCAAGCTCACGCGCATCCGTTGAGGCGCGCCGGCCCGGCCGTCATTCGCCGAGCAGTTCGGCCAGCACTTCCATGCCCTCGACGCGCTCGGCCACCACCTTCAGGATCACCACCACCGGCACCCCCAGCAGCAAGCCCCAGACGCCCCACAACCAGCCCCAGAACAGCAGGCTGACGAACACCGCGGCCGGGTTCATCTTGGCGATCTTGCCGGTCATCCAGGTGGTGACCACGGTGCCGACCAGGGTCGCGATGCCGAGCGAGGCGCCGGCCACCAGCACCACCATGCGCAGCGATTCGAATTGCAGGAAGGCGACCAGGCCGGTGGCGATCGTGATCAGCAGCGGCCCGAAGTAAGGCATGATGTGCATCAGGCCTGCGACGATGGCCCAGGCGCCCGCGTTCTCGAGCCCGATCGCGCGCAGCGCCACCCACATCAACAGGGCCAGCAAGGCATTCGTGACGAGCAGCATGAACATATAGTTCTGGATCGAGCTGTTGATGTCGTCCAGGATGTGGAGCGTGACCTTCTTGCGGCTCAGCGAGGGCCCGGTCAGCTTGACCAGCTTGCGCTTGAAGGTGTCGCCCGCCAGCAGCAGGAAGAACACCAGGAACACCACCATCGTCGCTTGCGACAGGACGGTGGCCAGCCCCATCGAGCCGGCCAGCACCCAGTCCATCACGCGGATGCTGCCGGCGCCGAGCGGCGGGCCCGGCTTGCGCCCCAGCGTGCGGCGCGGGTCGCCCGCATTCGCGGTGGCCTGTTCGATTTCCGAGGCCGCCGCCTGCATTTGCTGGATGGTGCTGGGCTGGCCATCGCCGGCGCTGGTGATCAGCTTGGTGACCTTGTGGGTGATGGCCGGCAGTTCGTCGACGATGTTCAAGAACTCGCCCTGCACCCGCTGCAGCGTGAGCGCCATGCCGGCCAGGATCGCGGCCGTGACCAGGGTCGCGCCGATCGCGCGCGGGATGTGCCAGCGTTCGAGGAAGCGCACCAGCGGGTTCAGGGTGTAGGCGATGAAGATGCCGAGCAACAGCGGCACCAGGAATTTCTGCGCCGACTGCACTGCGAACAGGAAGGCGACGGTGGCGATGATGCCGAGCGCGATGCCGCGGGCATTGACGTGGATCGGCAGCCGCAGCTGCGATCCGGTCAGGCCGGCGTCCTCGGCGTGCAGCACCAGGTCGGCGGGTTCTTCGGTGGCGGGCGGCGCCTTGGGGTCGGCAAGTTGCATGGAGTGCTCGATAAAAAAATGCCGGCCACACGGGCCGGCAGCAGGTCCGGCCCGGACGGCGGCTTATTTGATGCGGACGTCGTTCTTGACCGATGTTACACCCTTCACGCCGCGGGCGATCTCCACCGCCTTTTGCGCATCCTGCGGATTGGCGACGAAGCCGGACAGCTGGACGTCGCCCTTGAAGGTCTCGACATTGATTTCGGACGCCTTCAGGGTCGGCTCGTTGAAGATCGAGGCCTTCACCTTGGCGGTGATGACGGAATCGTCGACGTACTCGCCGGTCCCTTCCTTGGTGGGGGTCGAGGCGCAACCGGCCATGGTAGCGACGAGGGAAGCGGCAAACAGCATGGTGGCGAAGCGTTGTGCGATTTTCATGGTGGACTCCTTGGTGGTTGGTCAGTACTGCAGCTGGATGCTCGGAATGAGCGTGCGGTACGGCGGCCTACTTGCCATACTGCGATTTCGCGGCCGAGACACAACTGTCCTTGGCCGCGCCGGCAAACGCGTCGCACTTTTCCAGCGCGACTTTATATTCCGCCGTTCGTTTGTCGTCGCGCGCATCGCTGCGCGCTTCGATCGCTTTCTTGTCGGCCTTGGCGTCGGCCTGGGCCGCCACCAGCGTGGCCTTGGCCTGCTTGATGCAGACGTCCTTGTCGTTGCCGGCCAGCGCGCCGCACTTGGCCTTGTCGACGTCGTAATTGGCGGACGCGATCTTCAGGCGCGAGCCGGTGTAGGCCTTGAGCGTGTTCTTGTAGAAGGCATAGGCTTCTTGTTCGGCGCGCACGCGCGCCGCCTTGGCCGCGGCCACACACACGTCTTTCGGATTGCCGGTGATCGCATCGCATTGGGCGTGCGCGGTCTTGTAGGCGGCCGCGGCATTGTCCTTCGCCTGCTCGTAGGCGGCTTTCGCTTCGGGGGTGGCGGCGCGCGCCTGGCCGCCGTAAAACGCGACCGCGGCGCCGATCAGCAGATAGGCAAAGGTATTTTTCATCTTCTTGTCTCCAGGTGCGCCAATGGCCCATGGCTACGTTGTACGTGACTTGTCCTTACGCTTCTGTTCGCTGCCGAACACACCAATATTTAATCTTGCAAACGTGTGGCGAGCGCAACATCCGGGCGCCGCGATGGGGGTGCGGCACCGCACAGACCGGCCAAATGTTGCTGACTATCCTGAGTTCATACCTTCCCCAGGAGAACAACATGAAATCGACTCACACCATTGCAGCTGTCTTGATCACCGGCGTGGCCGCCCTCAGCGGCTGCGCCAGCAGCTCCAGCTCGCGGCCCTATGACAGCGGGGCCTACAACGGCGGCTATTCCAGCGCGCCGCAAGCCTCGGCCGGCTATGGCACCATCGATTCGATCCAGGTCACGCGCGGCGCCAGCGGCACCAGCGGCGCCGGCGCGGTGGTGGGCGGCCTGGTCGGCGGCCTGCTGGGTAACCAGGTGGGCAGCGGCAGCGGACGCACGGCGGCCACGGTGGCCGGTGCGGTCGGCGGCGCGGCGGTCGGCAATCATGTCGAGGCCAACCGCGATGCGGCGAATGGCGCCGATGTGTACCAGATCGGCATCCGCCTCGACAACGGCGACTACCGCACGATCGCCCAGGACAGCGTGTATGACCTGCGTGTCGGCAACCGGGTGCGCATCGTCGACGGCCGCGTCTACCGTTATTGATCGGGGACCATCATGGGAACCATTCTGTTAGTCATTCTCGTACTCGCCCTGATCGGCGTGCTGCCTACCTGGAACCACAGCCGCAGCTGGGGCTACGGACCGACCGGCATCACCGGCTTGCTGGTGGTGGTGCTGATCGTGCTGCTGCTCACCGGCCGCTTGTAGCCGGGCGAACGCAGGCGGACCGGCGCCGCGCGCCGGTTTCTTCATTGGATAAAGGAGTTGAGCCATGCGACATCCTGCCTACTCATTGCTGCGCGCGGCCCTGGCCGCGGGCGTCCTGCTGGCGGCCACGGCCAGCGCGCAAGACCAAACCAGCGACCGCGACGTACCGCCGGCCGCGGCCCGCAAACAGGCGGCCGAGATCGCGCACGGCGATCCGGCCCGCTGGTACCGCGAAGACCGGACCACCGCGGCCCACCTGCGCACCCTGCAAAAGGAAATCGGCGCGGCCCAGGCCGAACAGCTCGCGGCCTGCCGCAGCTTGCCGGCCGGCGAACGCGGCCCCTGCGTCAAGGACGCGCGCGCGACCTATCGCCAGGACATGGCCGCGGCGCGCGGCAATCCGGTCGCCGCGCGCGATTAGCGACTAGCGGCCAGCCGCCTGCCCGCGGCTCAGTCCGCGGGCAGTTCATGCACGACCACCGCGGTGTCCTCGGCCACATGGCTGAGCCAGCCGGCGTGCTTCAGCGCGCGCAGGGCATCGCGGTAGCCCTGGTCCCAGCGCCATTCGATCGAACCCTTCGAGAAATTCACGTCCTTGGCCGCCATATGCCAATCGTGGCCCGCATACGGCAGGCGCACGATGTGCAGGATGCTGTCGACGCCCATCGCCTCCAGCTCGCGCCGGTCTTCGTCCGTGCGCGCGCCCTCGGGCAGGCGCCCATACAGCTCGCGCAGCTTGTGCTTGAGCGCGTGGCTCGCCGCGTAATCGTCGATGTGGCGCCGCGAGCGCGAGGCGTAGGTGATGTCTTTCTGGCGGGTCTGCACTTCGTCCATGGTTTCGGGCGCGGCGCCCTCGGCGCTCCACAGGTCGACCATGAAGCACAGGGTGTCGCCCTTGGGCAGCTCGGCCAGCACCGATTCGAGCGGGGTGTTGGAATACAGGCCGCCGTCCCAGAACAGCTGTTCGCCGATGCGGACCGGCGCAAACGCCGGCGGCAGGCTGCCGCTGGCGCGCACGTGGTCGGCGCACAGCTGGCCGTCGAGGCTGTCGAAATGGGCCAGCTCGCCGCTGCGTACGTCGACCGCGTTGACCGTCAGCCGCATGCCATGCGGGCCGTTCAGGTAATCGAAGTCGACCAGCTCCTTGAGCGTCTCGCACAGCGGCGTGGTGTCGTAGAACGAGGCGTCTTCGGGCGGCACCTTCATGCCGATCGGGAAGCCGCTGAACAGGCGCGGCGTGAAAAAGCCCGGCACCCCGCGCATCACCACGTCGACCGTGTTGAGCCAGATGTTGGAACGGCGCTGCTCGTCGGTAACATAGCTCATGTCGAGACCGTCGGGATGCGAGACCCGGTCCCAGAACGCCTTCACTTGCTGCAGGCGGTTGGCCTGTGGGTTACCGGCGATCAGGGCCGCGTTGATCGCGCCGATCGAGGTGCCGACGATCCAGTCGGGCACCAGGTCGTGCTCGTGCAGCGCCTGGTAGACGCCGGCCTGGTAGGCGCCCAGCGCGCCGCCGCCCTGCAGCACCAGCACGATGCGCAAATTGTTGGGATTGAGTTTGTTGTCGGATAGAGCCATGGGAGATGCCTTGCAAGGACGGAAGAGCGTCCAGTATAGGAGCTTTCGCCGCCACGCAAAAAGACGGCGCCGAATCGGAGATTGCGACGCCGCTCAAGCCCCACCATATACTGCCGTTTTTGTTACGGTGCCAGGTTCGCCCGCCTGGCGCCTGCACCCGCTACACCGCGGGGCCGCGGCGCCGCTGCAGATACCACCCGAGCCCGGCCAGCGCCAGGCTGGCCGCCAGCGCCGGCCGGCCCAGCCGCCGGCGCCGGATGAAGCCCAGCAGGCCCAGCGCATACGGCATCAGCGTCGTCAGGTTGACCCCGGTCGGCTTGAGCAGGCCGTCGATGCGCGAGCGCAGCGCCCAGCCCGCATGGTCGAGTGCGGAATGGAGCATCGTGTCCGGTCGCGCGCCATGCTTGATCTGCGCCCGGGCGTGCACGATGCCGAGGCGGAACAACTCGCCCTCGCGCAACAGCCGAGCCTTGCGCTCGTCGTGCTCCCCGCCCTTCCCGCTTGCCAGCTTGTCCATGCATCCTCCGTCGGTGAACTACAACAGCATCTCGCGGTCGTGCCGGAGTTCCTTCATGGTTTCCGGCAGCGCCAGCTTGTCTTGCTTGAGCATGGCCATGGCCTTGGCCACCAGCCCGGCCGTCACCGCGAGGAACAGCACGAACATCAGCAACAGGATCTTCCAGCCCATCGCCTCCCAGGCCAGCGCGACGATCAGCGCGGTGCCGTAGGCGATCGCGAACCAGGTGGCCAAGACCGCCAGCGCGAAGATCGCCATCAGCTCGAGCGCATGGTTGCGCACCTCGGACAGCTCGAGCGCGGCCAGTTCGACGCGCGACACCAGCAGGCCGAACACGTTCTTGGCGAGACCGGTCAGCCCGCCGATCAGGCCGGGGCCATGCACTACGGTTTCTGGTTGGTCCATGGCGTCCCCCTGCCAGGTTTATTTACGGCCCAGGATCACGCCGACCAGCAGGCCGACGCCGGCCGCCGCGGCGATGGTGCGCCATGGGTTGTCCTTTACATAGACATCGGCGCTGTGCGCGAGTTCTTTTCCCTTGACGACGGCCTGGCCTTGCACCTGCGAAGCCTTGCCCAGCGCCTGGTCGAGCAGCTGCATGCCGCGCGCGCGCATGTCCTCGGCCTTTTCGCCGGTCAGGGCGGCGGCCGCGGTCAGCAACGCCTGGGCATCCTTGACCAGGGTCTTGACGTCGGTCTGCACAGTCCCGAGGTTACCGTTGAGACCGGAAGCCCCGCCATTCGGCGAGCGGCTGGTATTGGTATCTAGCATGATGAACTCCTGTGGGTGGGTGAAAAAATCCTTACTTGGATAAGAGATCGCGCAGGTCGTCCGCATGTTCCTCTTCCACGGCCATGATCTCGACCAGCATCTGGCGCGTGGTGGGGTCCTTGTCGCCGATGGCGGCGATCATCTGGCGGTAAGACTCGATCGCCACCCGCTCGGCCACCAGGTCGGCGCGTATCATCGCCTGCACGTCGTCGGAATCGTCGTACTCGGCGTGGCTGCGCTGGGCCAGCGTGGCCGGATTGAAATTCGGCGAGCCGTTCAGCTGCACGATGCGTTCGGCGATCCGGTCGGCATGTTCCTGCTCCTGCCGGGCGTGCTCGAGGAACTCGGCCTTGACCTGGCCGTTGCCGCGCCCCACGACCGTGAAGTAGTGGCGCTTGTAGCGCAGTACGCACAGCAGCTCGGTGGCCAGCGCGTCGTTGAGCAGGTCGACCACGGCTTCGCGGTCGGCCTGGTAGCCCTCGGTGACCGCACCGTCGTCGAGGTTGGCGGCGGCGGCGCGGATGGCCGCCACGTCGAAGCCATGGGCAAGCGGCGTTTTCATTTGTTCCATGATGGGGTTCCTTGTGATGAACTTTGCAGCGTTGATTTATCGGCGCGGCGGAATTGCCGCGCCCTCGTTCGACAGCACGATCTCGACCCGGCGGTTGAGCTGGCGGTTGGCGGCCGTATCGTTCGACGCCACCGGATAGGCTTCGCCGTAGCCGCGCATCGCCACCCGCTCGCGGCCGATGCCCATGCCGGTCAGCGCGCTGGCCACCGATGCGGCGCGCCGCTCGGACAGGCCCTGGTTATGCGCGCTGCCGCCGGTACTGTCGGTAAACCCTTCGACCAATACGGTGCGCTCCGGGTTCTGCGTCAGCACGTCGGCCAGCTTGTGCACGGTGCCGATGCCGGCCGGGGTCAGGGTCGCCTGGTCGGTGGCGAACAGCACGTCGCCGATGGTGATGATCAGGCCGCGTTCGGTTTTCTTGGCTTGCAGGTCGGCCAGCTGGGCTTCCAGCTGGGCGGCCCGGGCCTGGGCGCCGCGGGTCTGGGCTTCGGCGTCCATCGCCTTGCGCTGGGCGTCGGCCGCGGAGGCCTGGGCCGCGTTGGCGTCCATCTTGGCGCGGTCGGCCTCGGCGGTGCGCGCTTCGAGCCGCAGCTGGTCGCGCTGGCGGCCGGCGTTGGCGACGTCGGCCTCGGCCGCTTTCCGGCGCGCCACTTCCTGCGCGGTGGCGATCTTCTGTTTGGCGATGTAGGCCAGGCGGTCGATCTTGTCGAGGCTGTCCTTGCGCGCGGCGGCCGCGTTGGCCTGCTCGAGCGCATCGCTGGCCTGCTTGAATTCGAGCGGCGCATAGGTCGAGACTTGCGGATTGTTATTGGCGGCGACAAAGTCGCCGCGCGCCTGGTCGAGCGCCGGGGTGGTGGTCGGGATCGTGCTGCACGCGGCCAGCAGGATGGCGGCGGCCAGCGCGGCCGTTTGGAAGAGCGTCGGTTTCATGAAGGTTCCTTGGTCGATTTCGTGTTGTTATGGGGGCGCGATTTTATTGCGGCTTGTTGGCGCGGTCGACTTCTTCGCGCAACACGCGCAGGTCGTCGTTGAGCGCATTGGCGGCGGCCGTCGCCTTGGCGGTGTTGGCCTTGCTCTGGGCCAGCTTGGCATCGGCGCTGGCCTCGGCCGCGAGGTTGCGCGCACGGGCATAATCCTTGGCCGCCAGCGCCTGGTTGGCCTGCATCATCTTGGCGCGCGCCGAGGTGATTTCTTCCGGAGCCAGGTCGGCCGCGCCCGCGCTGACGGCGTTCTCGACCGCGTTGGTCGACACCGCCACGTCGGCGGTGGCCGGCGCCTTCTGGCTGGCGCAAGCGGCCAGCGATAGCACGAGGGCCGCGCCCAGCATGCTGCTCAACGGCGAATGGGGGGTCTTGGTGTGGATGCTCATCTTGTTTTCTCCGTGATAGGAATGGTCTCGTGGTAACGTTATATGCTGAATCTTTGGCAAGATCGGTTCGCTGACGCACATACACCGGGCGCGCGCCCTGCAGGGTGTGTCAACGCACATAGGCCGGCGCCGCTTTGCGCTAAGCTCGACCCAAGCCTCCCCTCAAGAAGGACCGCCATGAACCAAGCCGACGCTCCGGCCCAACACGCCGCGCCCGCGCGCCGCCGCAGCCGGACCCACATCGTGCTCGCCGCGATCGGCGCGCTGCTGGCGGTCCTCGCCATCGCGCTCCTCATCCTGCTCAACTACGACTGGAACAAGGCGCGGCCCTGGCTCGACGCCAAGACCAGCGAGGCGATCGGGCGCCAGTTCACCATCGCCGGCACGCTCGCGCTGCACTGGGAACAGCCGGCCAGCGCGATGGCCGGGCGCGACAAGAGCTGGCGCGACTACATCCCCTGGCCGCACCTGATCGCCAACGACGTGCACGTCGCCAACCCGGCCGGCATGGCGGCCGGCGACACCGCCAGCGTCAAGCAGTTCTCGTTTTCGCTGAACCCGCTCGCGCTGCTCGAGAAGCGCATCAACATCCCGGTGCTGCGCTTCGACACGCCGGCGGTCGAGCTGCTGCGCACGCCCGACGGCCGCAACAACTGGACCTTCAAGCAGGAAAACAAGCCCTCGCCCTGGAAGCTCGACCTCGAGCGCGTGGTCTTCACCAAGGGCGTGGTGCATGTGCGCGACGCGATCGAAAAAGCCGACGTCACGGCCAAGGTCGACACCATCGACGGCGACCCGTCCTACGGCGTGGGCTGGACGCTGCACGGGACCTTCAACGGCGCGCCGGTGACCGGCGGCGGCAAGGCCGGCGCGGTGCTCTCGCTCAAGCAGCAGACCACGCCCTATCCGCTGCAGGCCGACCTGAACATGGGCCAGACCCACGTCGCGCTCGAGGGCACGCTGACCAAGCCGACCCAACTGGCTGCAATCGACCTGCGCCTCAAGCTGTCGGGCGCCAGCATGGCGCGCCTGTACAACCTGACCGGCCTGCTGCTGCCCGAAACGCCGGCCTTCAGCACCGAGGGCCGCCTGATCGGCACGCTCGACGCCAACAGCAGCCACTGGACCTACGACAAGTTCACCGGCAAGGTCGGCTCCAGCGACATCGGCGGCCGCCTCGAGTACCAGACCGGCAAGCCGCGCGGCATGCTGAGCGGCACGGTCAGCTCGCGCCTGCTGCAGTTCAGCGACCTCGGCCCGCTGGTGGGCGCCGACTCGAACGCCAGCAAGGCCGCGCGCGGCGTGGCGCCGGTGCAGCCGAGCGGCAAGGTGCTGCCGGTGGAAACCTTCCGCACCGAACGCTGGAAGGCGATCGACGCCGACGTCAAGTATGCGGCCGACCGTATCGTGCGCGACAAGCAGCTGCCGATCAGCAAACTGACCACCCATCTGCTGTTGCAGGACGGCGTGCTCGCGCTCAATCCACTGAACTTCGACATCGCCGGCGGCGCCATGAGCTCGACCATCAACCTGGACGGCAGCGGGCGCGAGAACCGGGAGGCGATCCGCGCCACCGCCAAGGTCACCGCGCGCCACATCCAGATCAAGCAGCTGTTCCCGACCATCGAAAAGATGCAGGCCACGGTCGGCGAGATCGATGGCGACGCCAAGCTGTCGGCCACCGGCAACTCGGTCGCGACCATGCTGGCCAGCTCGAACGGCGAATTGAAAACCCTGATCAACCAGGGCACGGTGAGCAAGCTGCTGCTCGAAGAGATGGGCCTAAATGTCGGCAACATCGTGCTGACCAAGCTGTTCGGCGACCGCCCGGTCCAGCTCAATTGCATGGCCACCGATTTCGTGGTCAACAAGGGCCTGATGCAGACGCGCAGCTTCGTGGTCGATACCGACGAGGCGGTGATCACGGTCGACGGCAACATCAACCTGGCCAACGAACAGATGAACCTGACCTTGCGGCCCGAGACCAAGAGCTTGCGCATCCTGTCGCTGCGCGCACCCTTGTATGTGCGCGGCAGCTTCAGCAAGCCCGACGTCAGCGTCGACAAGGGCGTGCTGGCGCTGAAGGCGGGCGGCGCGGCGGCGCTGGCCGTGGTGGCGCCGATCGCCGCCTTGCTGCCGCTGGTGAACACCGGCCCGGGCCAGGACAGCGAATGCGGCAAGCTGCTGGCGGCCGCGCGCGTCAAGCCGGTGGCGCCGCCGCCGGGCAAGACCGCGCGGCGCTAAGCCGGGCGTGTCGGGTTGCAACAGTCTGTGCGTTGCCGAACAGACCACACGGCAGACAGGCTCTACTCTTTCCTCATCGGTGCAGCGGACATGCATCGCCCATCCAGACCACCATTGAGGACCATAATATGAAAAACCTGAACCTTGCAACGACCCTGCTGGCGGCACTGATGCTGAGCACCGTCGTGGGCTGCGCCTCTACCTCGACATCGAAGCACGAAACTGCCGGCCAGTACATCGACGACGCCACCATCACCACCGGCGTCAAGGCCGCCATCCTGAACGCCCCGTCCTTGAAGGTTTCCGAAATCAATGTGGAGACTTACAAGGGCGTGGTGCAACTGAGCGGCTTTGTCAGCTCGGCCGAGAACATCGCGACGGCTTCTTCGGTCGCGCGTTCCGTGAACGGCGTGCGGTCGGTCAAGAATGACCTGCGCCTGAAGTAAACCACCCACCTAAGGAGATCATCATGAACATCAAACAACTCGCAGTCAGCGCGTCGCTGGTGACAGTGGCGTTGGGCCTCGGCGGTTGCGCCGGGATGTCGAACCAGGACAAGAACACGGCGCTCGGCGCCGGCGCCGGTGCGGTGGTCGGCGGCGTGCTGACCGGCGGCAGCGCGGTCGGCACGGTCGGCGGCGCCGCGGTTGGCGGCGTGATCGGCAACCAGGTCAAGCCGGCCAAGTAAGCGCGCCGCAGCCGGCAACGACAACGCCCCGCTCGCGGGGCGTTGTCGTTTGTCGTTCCCGCGCAGGCGGGAATCCATAGCGCGTCAGCTCGGACGCGCTATGGATTCCCGCCTGCGCGGGAATGACGCTTCATACGAACGCGGTGGACACCGCGATCTCGCCCGCTTCCTTGACGATCTCGTAGCACTTGCAGGACGCCGCCGCGAGCCGCGCCACGTCGAGGATCTCGATATTCCCGCGGCTGTAGATGATCAGGCCCTGCTGCTGCAGCGCGCTGGCCGCCTTGGTCACGCCGACCCGCCGCACCCCCAGCGCATGCGCGAGGAATTCATGCGTCAGGTGGAATTTATCGGATTGCAGCCGGTCGCGCGTGATCAGCAGCGAACGCGCCAGGCGCGCTTCCAGCACATGGAAGCGGCTGCACACCGCGATCTGGATCGCCTGTGCCAGCAAGGTGTCGGTGTAGCGGTAGAGCACCCTTTGCAGCGCCGGATTGTGGGCGAACTCGGCGCGGAAGCGCGCGCTGTCGATCCGGCTGGCGCCGCCCGCGCGCTGCACGATCGCGCGCACCTGGGCCGTGTCGTGTCCCAGCGCGACGGTCGCGCCCAGCATGCCCTCGCGCCCCACCAGCCCGACCTCGAGCGTCATACGGCCCTCGGCCACGCCGAGTAGGGAAATCAGGCTGTCGTGCGGAAAAAAAATGTGGCGGATCGCGTCGCCGGGCTCGTACAGCACCTCGCCGACGTCGACCTGCACCGGCTCGAGCATGGTCGCCAGGTGCGCCAGGTCGTGGGCGGGCAAGGCCGCAAGCAGCCGGTTGGCAGTGTGCTCCGCCACGGCGGCGGGCGGTGCGATGGTCATCGATCCCTTCCGTGGCGGGCGTGTCTGTTCGAGCATGGAGGTAGCCGGGGCATGGAGTAGTCGTTTCAGCAAGCATATTGTGAATGAGCTGCGCTGAGTCCGCAGATACATTTGCAAACAATTTGGGTCAGCGTAACGGCTACAAAAATGAAAGTATGTACGGTGACGCACTGAACGCCGCGATGACCGCGCGCAAAATGCCTACAAGCAGGTCTCCGTACTTGTCTTGCTCATCACAAAAAGGAAAAGATCATGAATGCTCCGTACACCAACCCTGCCAAAGGGCAGACCCATCCGATGATGATCATCGCGGCGATCGCCGTGGTGCTGTTCTGCCTCGCGGGCACCGCCGCCATCATGGGCTGGATCCCGTCTTCGGTCGGCGGCAACGCCAAGGGCGAGCTCAGCGACGCCGACCGCGCCGCCCTCGCCAGCCAGATGCAGGCGCCGCCGGCGTCGCAACGCGCGCCGCAGCAGCAGCCCTTGCCGCAAACCGCGCCGCCGCCGGCCGAAGCGCCGCTGCAGGTGGCTGCCGCCGCACCCGCCAAGAACTGGTGCTCGAACTGCGGCAATGTCGAATCGGTGCGTGAAATCACCACCCGCGCCGAGGGCAGCGGCCTCGGCGCGGCCGGCGGCGCCGTGCTCGGCGGCCTGCTCGGCAACCAGATCGGCAGCGGCCATGGCCGTCAGCTGGCGACGGTGGCCGGCGCGGTCGGCGGCGCGGTGGCCGGCAACCAGGTCGAAGGCAATATGAAAGCCAACCACAGCTACGAGATCAAGGTCCGTCTCGACGACGGCAGCGCGCGCACCTTCCACCAGCACAGCGCCCCCGGCTGGCGCACCGGCGACCGCGTCAAGATCGTCAACGGCGCGCTGCATTCGGCATCGGCGGGCTGAGCCGGCCTGATGGCGCCGCGGCCGCGGCCGCTCAAAAAACAACGCCTTGGCGCGCTTCGGCCCAAGGCGTTTTTTTTCGTCCCCAGCTATGTGCGGCATCGCACAGAATTACTGCTGAGCCAAGCAGAAAATCGAAGCACGCTGCAACCAGGGCGCAACCGCATGACTTGCAAAGGGGAACATCAAGATGAACAGCCTGGCGTGGATCGGCATCATTGTCTGGGGCATTTTTGTAACAGGATGTGGTTTGGGCACGCTCGGCATGGCCGACGCGCCGCCGCAAGACGTGGCCTTCCTGATGGCCGGCGGGCTGCTCACCTGCCTGCTCGGCGCCATCGGCCTGCTCGGCTTCATGGGCTGGATTCCGGGGTTGCGCGGAGAACAAAAAAGTTATTCCTAATGTACGCCAACGTACGGATTCCGATGCAGCATATCAGGATACTAAGAGCACGACACATCAGTCGCCCATCACTATCGAGGAAAACATCATGCTCTATACAATCGCCGTCGTACTCCTGATCCTGTGGCTGCTTGGTTTGGTCACGTCCTACACCGTTGGTGGTTTTATCCACATCCTGCTGGTGGTTGCGGTCATCATGATCCTGGTGCGCCTGATCAGCGGACGAGGTATCTAGCGGCGCGCGGCATGGACATCGCGCGATGCCCGATCCGTTTCGCGGTCGTGCCCGGCGTAAGGGGCGCGACCGCGAAACGGATCAATCATTTCAGGAGTCCATCATGCACACACTGAACAAGCGACACGCCCGGGCATTCGCCGGCGCGCTGATCCTGGCCTTCGGCGCCGGCTGCGCCGACATGACGTCGACCCAGCGCGGCACCGCCACCGGGGCCGGGGTGGGCGCCGGACTGGGAGCGATCCTCGGCAGCGCGACCGGGGGCGGCGGGGGCGGCCGCACCGCCAAGGGCGCGGTGCTGGGCGCGGCGGCCGGCGGCATCATCGGCAATATCTGGTCGAAGCGCATGGAGCAGCAGAAGCAGGCCATGGAACAGGCCACGCGCGGCACCGGCGTGCAGGTCAGCCAGACCACCGACAACCGGCTCAAGCTCGAGATCCCGAGCGACATCTCGTTCGATACCGGGCGCTCGGACATCAAGCCCAATTTCCGTCCGGTGCTGGAGCGCTTCGCGACCACGCTGAACGACAATCCGGCGACCACGGTGACCATCATCGGCCATACGGACAGCACCGGCGACGACGCGGTCAACCAGCCGCTGTCGATCGACCGCGCGGCGCACACGCGCGACTACCTGGCGGCGCGCGGCGTGGCGGTCTCGCGCATCATCGTCGACGGCCGCGGCGAGCGCGAGCCGATCGCCTCGAACGACGACCCGGCCGGCCGCGCCCGCAACCGCCGCGTCGAAATCTACGTCGCCGAACCCGACACCCACGGCTAAAACCGGGGTCAGTGCCGACATTCGGACACGAGCTCGGCAGCCGCGGCTGCCGAGCTCGTGTCCGAATGTCGGCACTGACCCCGGTGTTAGAGCCAGCCGGCGTCGCGCGCGAGGCGGAAGGCTTCGACCCGGTTGCCGGCATCGCACTTGCTGATCGCTTCCGACAGGTAGTTGCGCACCGTGCCTTCCGACAGGTGGATCAGCTTGGCGATGTCGGCGCTCGACTTGCCCTCGCCCGCCAGCCGCAACACCTGGCGCTCGCGTTCCGACAGCGGATCCGCGCGCCCGCTCCAGCTCTCGAGCGCCAGCTCGGGCGCCACCGCGCGCCCGCCCGCGTGCACCGTGCGGATCGCCGCCGCCAGCGTCTCGGCCGGCGCATCCTTGAGCAGATAGCCGCGCACGCCGGCCGCCAGCGCGCGCCGCAAAAAGCCGGTGCGCGCGAAGGTCGTCACGATGATCACCTTGCATCCGGCGCGCTGCTCGGCCAGCGCGGTCGCCAGTTCGAGCCCCGTCATCAGCGGCATTTCGATATCGGTCAGCACCACGTCGGGCGCGAGCGTGCGGCATAGCGCCAGCGCTTCCTGCCCATTGCGCGCGGCACCCACGACTTCGAGATCGTCTTCCAGTTTCAGCAACGCGGCCAGCGCGCCCAGCACCAGCGCCTGGTCTTCGGCGATCACCACCCGGATCATGCGGCCGCTCCCATCGGCAAACTGAGTTCCAGCGCCAGCCCGCGCTCGACCGTCAACGCCAGCCGGCCGCCCAGGGCGGTCACGCGTTCGTGCATGCCGGTCAGGCCATTGCCCTGGCGGATGGCCGACACGCCGGCCAGCGCCGCGCCATTGTCGGCGATGCGGAACACGATCATGCCGCGCTCCAGCGTCAGCCCGACCTCGCAGCGCGTCGCGCCCGCATGCCGCACGATGTTGGTGACCGCCTCGCGCAGCGCCAGCGACATCACGTTCTCGGCCGCGGCCGGCAAGGCGAAGGCTTCGACCCGGGCGCTGAGTTCGACGTTCGCCGCCGCCAGGCTGGCGCGCGCGCTGGCCAGCTCGTGCGCGAAGCCGGTCTGGCGGTAGCCCGTGACCGCGCTGCGCACTTCCGACAGCGCATGGCGCGCACTCTGTTCGATATCGCGCACCTCTTGCCGGCAGGCGGCCTCGTCGCGCCCGAGCAGCTTGCCGGCCAGCTCGGCCTTCAGCGTGATCAGCGACAGCGTGTGCCCCAGCAGGTCGTGCAGGTCGCGCGAGATGCGTTCGCGTTCGGCGATGGTGGCCATGTGCTCGACCTCTTCCTGTTTGCGCAGCAGCTGCTCGCGCGAGCGACGCAAGGTCGCCTCCATCACATTGGTGACGCCGACCGCGGTGCCGATGATCAGTACCGGCACCAGGAACGGCAGCACCATCACGTCCGGCGCGAGCGCGACCACCGACGCCAGCGCCAGCACGCCGGCCACCGCGGCGAACGCGCGCCGCTCGGGCCGGATCCCGGCGCACATGGCGGCGGCGAAAATGAAGAAGGTGCTGGCGCCGAAATTATGCGGCGCCCACGCCACGCCGAGCAAACAGGTCAGCAGGATCACCAGCACCCGGCGCGCGCCCGCGGTCCAGTAGCCGGCCAGGTACAGCGGGATGAACAGCACGATGCTGCCCGCCACCAGCCCCAGTTCGAGCGCCGAGGGCCGCACGTAAGCATACTTCCAGAGGAAGAAGAACAGCGAGAGCAGCCAGAAGTAAGGGGCGCGTCCCAGGCCGGGCGGCACCCACGGGCCGGCAATTGCGCGTTTGATCTTGTCCATGGCCCGAGTATGGCGCAAGTCGGCGCGGGGAAACAGTGACAAACGTCACCCCGTCGTCATTCCCGCGCAGGCGGGAATCTATAGCGCGGTATTGATGACGCGCTATGGGTTCCCGCCTCCGCGGGAACGACAACGTCAGGCGAAGTGAATAGCGATGCCGAGCTGCCGATAAGGCTCGATCAGCGCCGCGGGCGTCGACCGCAAGACCACGATGCCGCTTACCTCCCCCAGCGGCACCACCTGGTACGGCGATGCCGTATCCAGTTTTTCCGGCGAGGCCAGCACGATGGTCTCGGCCGCCGCCTGGCACAGCGCGCGCTTGACGCAGGCCTCCTCGAAGTCGCCGGTCGACAGCCCCGCCTCCGGATGCAGGCTGCACACGCCCATGAAATACAGGTCGGCCCGCACCTGCCCGATCGCCGCGACGGTCGCCGCGCCGACCCCGACCACCGAGTGTTTGAACAAGCGCCCGCCCAGCATCACCACCTCG
>Ga0193702_1000103_pt1 | contig 35925 bp, 39 predicted proteins | sample U3a1metaG_FD_143060 | JGI IMG/M metagenome (GOLD analysis project Ga0193702, IMG submission 143060) | Soil microbial communities from a riparian zone of the East river system, Colorado, United States - U3a1 | ecosystem: Environmental > Terrestrial > Soil > Riparian zone | place: USA: East River... | reverse complement strand
CAAAACAATTTGCCAATGCACTTCATATGCAGCATGTCCTCCGGTACGACATGATGGAGCTCCAGTACCTTGATCATATTGCGAGCTTCGCCTTAGATGGTTGGTTGGGTCAAAAATTCTTAGCTTTTCCACGGTTTGACAACCTCAGTCCCCTTGGCCCTCATCTCTACACCCCACATGCAAATCTCTGTTGCGACTTTTATGATAATTTCATTGATGAGCATCAAGCTGAGATCAACCAGCATACTGCCATGCTTTCTGCAAATATTTGTGCAATCGATCATAGCCATAAAGTGTATCTTTTTTAAAATTAATATATGCAAATGCTTATAGTATGCTACGATTAGATTGCCAAACAAACTATGAGGGTTGGAGGTGAAAAGCCCTTCACAGCAATAATTACTGTAATGAACGAGAGGAATGAAATTCGTGTGTGCAACTTTGTTGCCACAAAATCACACTCACAGTTTGAGATGGCTTTGAAGGATGTTAGTAATTCTTTGAAGCTATATGGGCATCCACAACCATCACTTTTTTACACCGACAACATTTCTGATAAAAAAATCCTTTAAGACTGCTTTCCATCACTCCGTCATGACGTCACACCTGTTGAGAAATATGGTCACTTGGAGGAATTTACTATCCCTTCCAACATTCTGATCCTTGTAAGGAATAATTCAAATGCCATCAATGATGCTATGCATACTATTCTTGATAATATTCCACAAGATCAAGGTTCAGTAGTGGTTGGATTTGACTCTGAATGGAATGTTGATGTTTCAGCACAAGGGAGAGTGACACATCAAGGTCGAACAGCCATCATTCAAATAGCTTATGAAAATTGTTTCTATATTCTGCAGGTTAATTCTTTAATTAGCTATGCTTGTATTTGGAGCTAAAATTGATTTGAACTTAGGTTGCAGACATGCTTGCCCGAAATGAACTCCCACAACAATTGACACTACTCCTTTCTCATCCACGTGTTCTCAAGGTTGGACGGCTTGTCAATGCAGACTTGGGTTACCTCCAAAGGGCATCCCATTCTCCATATCCTTTTGTTGGTGGGCTCGATCTTGCAAAATTTGCCAAGGATCGCCATGTTGTTCCCAATGCCCAATGTTCTCTTTCAGATCTCTGTGCAGTTCTGTTAAAAAAGTGACTAAATAAGAATGTTCCAGAGCACATCAGCCAGGCATGGGAGGACATCACATTGACACATGACCAGCTACATCAGGAAAAACAGGTTTGCCTTGAGAGAAACCCAGGTTGCTTTGAGTGTCTTTGGGTGTCTTTAGAGACAATAAAGACAGCAAAGATAGGAAGACACCTAGGTGACTTTCAGGCCAATGTGACTTGGGAACTTTTTTTTGAAAGACACCTCAAAGCCACTCTGGTCTCTTTGAAAGCCACTCCAAAGCCACTTGAAAGCACTCTAAAGATGCTTCAAAGATATTCAAAGACACTTCAAAGACACTTCAAAGACTTACAAAGACACTTCAAAGACTTACAAAGACACCCCAAAGACACTTCAAAGACATACAAAGACACCTCAAAGACACTTCAAAGACATAGAAAGACACTCCAAAGACTTACAAAGACACCTCAAAGACACTTCAAAGACATACAAAGCCACTCCAAAGACTTACAAAGACACCCCAAAGACATACAAAGACACTCCAAAGACTTACAAAGACACCTCAAAGACACTTCAAAGACATACAAAGCCACTCCAAAGACTTACAAAGACACCCCAAAGACTTACAAAGACACTCCAAAGACTTACAAAGACACCTCAAAGACACTTCAAAGACATACAAAGCCACTCCAAAGACTTACAAAGACACCCCAAAGACATACAAAGACACTTCAAAGACAAACAAAGCCACTTCAAAGACAAACAAAGCCACTTCAAAGACAAACAAAGCCACTCTAAAGACTTACAAAGACACTCCAAAGACATACAAAGACACTTCAAAGACAAACAAAGACACCTCAAAGACACTTCAAAGACATACAAAGCCACTCCAAAGACTTACAAAGACACTTCAAAGACAAACAAAGCCACTCCAAAGACTTACAAAGACACCCCAAAGACGTACAAAGACACCCCAAAGACATACAAAGCCACTCCAAAGACTTACAAAGACACTCCAAAGACTTACAAAGACACTCCAAAGACTTACAAAGACACCTCAAAGACACCCCAAAGACATACAAAGCCACTCCAAAGATTTACAAAGCCACTCCAAAGACAAACAAAGACACTTCAAAGACAAACAAAGCCACTCCAAAGACTTACAAAGACACTTCAAAGACATACAAAGACATACAAAGATACTACAAAGACGTAAAAGACACTTTGAAAGAGCTCTAAAGAAACATCAAGCAGCATATTTGTGGAGAAAAAACAATTTTTTTATTAAATTAAATGATATGTTATAAAATAGTATATATACACAAATCACAATGTACTATTCAATTGAGGATATGCCCATCATTCTAACATAGCCAAGCTTCACTCATGAGGGCGTACTTCCTGAACTCATCCACCTCCTATCTCTTCCACAGATAGGCTACACCATATATATAGAAGAGATATAGTAAGCTAAATCCAAGACATTAATAACTGAAGTTAAACTCACAAACTTGACCAGGTCTTCCTCTGAATTATACCTACCAAAACTAATCTTGAGATCTTGAAAGTTGAATATCACCATTGATGCGCTGTAACAACCATGCACCTTGAAATGAAATTAATAAAACTTGAATAAACAATATGCAAATAAAAAAACTTAACCAAAGAAAAAAAACGCCCAAGCCTATGTTAACTTGGTTACTAATGTTGGATAAGTTGAAGGAGAGAAAGCGCAGTTGGGATGCCAGACATGGCTGCTACGTTTCTTGATTTAGCTGAATATTCTGCTTGATAATGACTCTGTCAACAGTGGGAACTAGCTGTTGACATTATCATTATATGCATACTTGAAATAGCTCACACGTACACCAAGCAGTACGCATGAGCTACAACAGCCAGCAATACACCATATCCAATCTATATTATAAGGACCCGGAGCACAAGCATTGTGAGAGCATGAGCATTGTGAGTGCATGAGCATAGTGAGCGCATGGGAATAGTGAGCACATGGGCATAGTGAGTGTGCAAGGTGAGAGATGGGGGTAGAAACCAGAGTAGTAAATGTTCCCAAAACGGGCAGATGTCGAATTTGAACATCTTGTCATGTGATGTTGTCACTCTTTTCCCACAGAGGATCCTGAGAGAGCACTGGATGTCTGAGCACGTTGAGTCCCATATCAACTACAGTTGATGCTGGGGAAGAGGAATATCATTGCACAAAGGATAATCACTAAAGCGAGCGAGTATGATACTAGTAGTAAGCAAGTTGGGTGGGTGTACCAGAGGAAAGAGCGCGTGACGCTGTGACACCCTGTTCACTCAAAGACTTAATTCTAGTCTACGCTTATTCTTCGCTAGGACGAGAATTTTGATCATTCTACACTCCAATATTCTCTAATCTCTTATCTCAAAGTCATCCCCATCTAAATTCAATACAATATGAGCTTTGAACCATCATCTCCATCAACTGACGTTACAAACTATGTTACCTTTGAAGGTGTAGCATATTCAGATATCGTTGAAGGTTCAATATACTATGAGGACGAGGTGAGCACACCAAGTCAACTTTATCTTTTTGTGACTTCAAGTTTCCTTAAATTTTATAGATGGAAATAGGCCCTCCTACAAATCACAATAAAAGGTGTCCTGTTCCCTTAGATGCTTTCCAACAAAGATATATCCGTTCTTTCAATCGGTACCCATCAACTGACGACTTAATATTTCACGAACAGGTATAGCAATAAATTGATATATTTTATTCCTGAGATTTATTTTATTGCTATTCTAAAGTTGATTTCGGATGGTTTACCTCCAAGGCCTAGCTCTTCATCGGCAATAATCCAAGAGGGAAATGCAACACCACCAACAAGAGAGCCAAGTCCTACTTTGAGGCCACTTGCAACACCGCCTTCCCTCACTTCAAAACCTACTTGTCCAAAAATCGCATCAAAGACCAAGTTCAAGCTTCAATCTCCTATCGACCCAGGCTTTTCAAAGGAAAAAGATTTAAAGGAACATTTAAAAATAAAAATTAGAACTATCCAAGATATGCGCGCTCAAAAATTATCTCCACTTCAAGCAGGCCAGCTCGCCTCTGAACTTGCTCAGGATCTTTTAGAACTTGCTTCTTTCCAAGCGCGCTTACAAGAGGAGTATAAGTATATGCTGGAGCTTTCTCTTTCCACCAATGGGTCAAAATAATCGTTTAGTACAAGCCCATTTGTATTACGGAGATTATATTCATGAATTCATTCAAAGCTTGTTTTGCTTCAAACTCTTGTAATTCAACATGCAGGACTTCATCCACACCCACTGGCAAACACATAGGAATATAAACACTTCTTATCGACTATGGCTGAGATGAGGAGAAACCGTTGTGCTTCCCACTTTTGATGGATTGATGGCATCGTGGTGAAATCCGCATGTCCCAGCAGCAAACGACGGGTTTAGTTTTGCATGGGACACGCTCTTTTTGGCTGGCAGCCCCAGCCACAGCGTGTCCCATGAAGAAACTGATTTTGAGGAGGTTTTGGGACACGCTGCCTCTTTTGGAAGACCCTTGATGGAGCCAAACAACGGCGATTTCACACGTTTAGGGCACATGTCATAGCCGATGCCGAACCTTAGCCGACATGACTAAGCCAGATCTTCGAGTCACTGGCAACACATATCAACGACTCCGAGCCGTATTTACATCTGGCATCTTCTAAGATGGATACAACTGTCTCAATTTCATCTTCAGGAAAGCGAAAGAACACTGGCAACTATGACATTAACTGGGGTGGCGCCCGTGAGGGTGCTTACCCTGAGGTTTAGATGGTAATAACTAGCGAGCACCCACTTTTGAATCAGTAATACTTAAAACACTTAAATGATTGTGCACCTAAACACCTGTGGCAGTAATTGTCATGAATATAAGCCATTGCTGGTTGGGTGCAACACTGGCAGGTGTCATATCTGAGCAGCGATTGCCTTGTCATGAAGAGATCAGGTGTGCAATGGCTCCGAGTCGCAGAGTCATTGCAAGCATTTGCATCTGCGCGTGACTCTGCGGCGATCACCGTGTTTGTCATCTTGAATACTATTGGCCATGGCCTGCTTCCAAAGGGAGCTGCTTTCCGTTTTTAGAAGTAGGCCTTGATTCCGGAAATGGCCATTCAAGTCAAGTTCGGCAAACAGCTAGTCCAGCAAGGAAGAGTTTTTAGGAACCAAAAAATTGTGTATTTGCCATCTACTATGATCTAGGTAAGCTTATGATATCCCTCCATTTCTTCTCTTTTTCTCCATCTTGAAAAACTTGAATTTTCACCCGTCTCCACAGAAGCAGGCCATGGGCCAAAAGAATTGTTGTCGGATAATAAACAATAAAACAATTAGATGAAACAAAGCTGTAGCAAGTACCCAAGCGAAGGGGGGGAATAAGCTAATATATAAACTGCCAGTGAAAAGGGATATGTATGTGCCATGGTTACGTTACCACGCATTCAAGTTTGGCAGCAGCCACCTTTTCCAATTTCCAGACTTTCTGCGTCAGACAGGTATTCCAAGTTCTCCAGGTTCTTCAGCTTCCAAGTCATCCACTAGCTTATCCAGCGCTGCAAAATCAAGGCTAGCTACATCCTTTCCTTGATTGGCATCGTCAAGAAAGGCATTGTGCAGTGAGCTGCAAAAGATATTGTTAGCTTAGAGTAATGAGAGAAAAATAAAGACATACAGGATCTGTTCACCAAGCTCCTTCTGCCAAAACTTAGCCCAGCGGCTAGCCTTCTGTTCCAGCATGTTCCAGTTTCCCATATGATGTCCATAACTAGAATACATGTCAATAAAAGCATCGCAAGGTACAGAAAAACATACCTTTGCTTGGCCATATCCTCAGAGAAAGATATCTTGTTTGCTTTCCTGCCATTGCTCCATTCTTTCAATGCATGTTCAATCTAAATGATGAAAGTCAGCTCAAGCTACAAAGATGGAAGGCAACGAACCACTGTAAGAATAAGAATCACAATAGACAAAGGAATTGTCTTCTCTGCCACTATCTTTGTTGTTGTGGCGACATCTGCATTCGATCTCGATGAGGTTGAGAACCATTGGCTTTCAATGATTTCAACAATGAGAGGCGTGCCAAATGGTTTTTGAGGGTTGTAAGTGTGCTTCTACTCATAACATTTAGTACATTGGCCTGAAGGAATCCATGTCCATACCTCTATATTTATATCACCATACATGAACTTGGAATCGGTCAATAACCATTCTACATCTTCCTTGATTTTATCACAAGTCCCATTTAAACCATAAAATCCTCGAACTCTATCACGAGCTTTGGTGATTAAATTGCTGATGAGTGCTGACCTTCCGTACATGGTCTGATGATGACATAAATTAGCGACTGTTACTAGGTGATAGACACTTCACTTACAAACTTCATGAGCTGATTCTTTGTGGTGTCATTATTTGTAGCACGGCTGAAAGCATCCATCATCAATGGATCCTTGCTATTCTTTGAGGTATCTTTGATTGTATCCCATGCAAAATCCATGCGCGATAATCGACTTGTTGGAAGAAATGGGCCATGTGGATTATAGATAGTGGATGTCCTGACATGGGCTTTCGAAGCTATGGCAAGTCGACGTGTTTTAGGAGAGAAGTCACTCTCCTTTACCTTTGCACTGTTCGCTATATGGGAATTGTTTGAAGGCCACGGCGTAACAGATCGAGACTGTGATCTCTGAGAAAGAGAAGAGGCGGCAGCCAGTCTTTCATCATTCTCATAGAGGGACATCTAAAATTGCAGAAATAAGTTTATAGATATCATTTGAAAAATTAAAGACAGACGCCATTGTCTTTAAACCCAGCATCAAGTCCATCGCCACACAAATCATCAACTGGACCTTCCTCTTTTTCAGCTCCAGAGTCACCACCATCCTGGCTTTGAGTCTCATCTTCTGCAAAATGTGACACAGCCCGGCTAATTCCAGGTATAGGACGTAGGCCAGAGGCAATCTTAGTCTCTTCATCATCCAAGACCATAGTCTCAGTTCGTCGCCTCTTGGAGGGAGGGGAATCTTCCTCAGATATTTCATCTCCATTGGTTTCTTCCTCCATTAGGCTTTTGTTCTGTTGGCGAATTGCTAAAGTACTTATGAACCAGAACAGGGTGTAGTGACTTAAAAAATAACTTGCCTTCATCATGAGAAGCAGCTGCAGCCCTTTTTCCCCCTTTCAATTTTGCCTGGATAGCCCTGTAAATTTCCATGTCCCCCTCAGTGATATCTAATTCAGGTGTGCCAGAGTTTGAAAATACAGTGGTGGCATTGCCTTTTTTGGTTGTCGATTTATTTTGAGCCCTTTTTCCTCCAGGGGGTTTTCTCTTACTGCCGGAGGCTTTGGGATTCATGGACTGAGATGCCTGGGATGAAGAAGCAGTGGGGGTAGACAATGCGTCAGATCGTGCATGATATAAAAAAGAAATGAAAGTCAGCCATCAATGGGAATTAGATATTTTCCCACACAGAAAACAAATTAAATGCAATATATTATTTTTATTCGATGTTATACAACACTAAAAGCACATTGGGTTGTATAGAATATATAGAGACAAGAGCAAATGTACATAAAAATATTTACTTACCTCTCCTGGACTTCTTCATCAACTTGGTCTGTCGCACAGTAGTCGGATTTTTCTTCGGTTCTGCTGTCAAAAGTTTGTTGGGTGGTTCGACTGCATCCCAACCATTTGCAGCAGAAATGAGGTCTCCAGGATGCGAACGTTTACCAAGGATGGTGCTTGGTTGATTTGCTTCCTCTATCAACGATTTATCCTCAAATGCAGACTTGAAAACGTTGATGACGTCGGCGCAGGTGGCAGTGCTGTGCATCGCTTCCTTCCCAACAATGGGCTGAGTTAATCTGTGAGGAAACAAGACTCCCCACAAGGCAGATATGTGTGGTTTGAGAGGTTTGAAGTAGGGAGAGATATGGGGAAGGATATCTTCTTCAAAGTAACCCATCATGCTGCTGAACTTCAATTGCCCGACAATACTAGGGTCCTTCGTAAGCAACCAATTCTTGATGGCTGATGGATGCTCGGAGCTATTTTCTCCACCATAGAGTGGGGGATCTCTTACGGCGTTGTGGGGACCCTGGAGGTGGGTACAGATGAAAAGGAGCACATAGATGACTGATTCGAGGTCATGTGCAACTCGATGAGGGATGCCGTACTTGAGTAACTCCATCGCAATGAAGGGAAGAGTACCCTGCCAAACGTCTAAGCAAACAAGTAGGGGCTGTCAAAGAACAAACGTACTGTCCGACCACCAGAGGGCTTTTGCTCAGGATCAAGGTTGCTCTTCTGGCTCTGTGCGTCCTTTCCCAGGTCCTCATACTCCCCTTCGCCCACAGTTTCTTCCTTGCTAGCCTCTTCCAAGTCAGCCATGTCAATCGCATAATCATAGTCGATGAGCAGCCCCTCCCGACATTTCGTCTGTTTCCTGAGGTCTTCAATGCTGGACAGGCCGAAGTCCTCCATCAACTTCTCCCTGACTGTCATCCTGCCAGGTAAATTGGATCCAGGGTCCCGAAGCAGGATGTTTGTAAAAGAAACATCACGATGGACTTTCTTCCTAGTCTCCAAGTACAATATCGCTGTCAGAACAAAGTAAGAAAGGCTGGCAAAGTAAAAGAAACAAAGAAACGTCACATACAAAGGACTACATCAAAGAACGCAAACATCAATTCCAAGAGGGAAGAGAAGTCAGAAATATGAACCCCAGCTGGGTATGTTACGATGCGCCGCTTTTCTCGACACTCGCTATTAAGCGAAGGTGAAATCGGATATTTTCGAAAAATGTCTGTCTTTCGAAGGCTGCACTGGTCAACTAGATCTGGTCCATAAGGAATAGAAAGCCCTTCGAGGAAGGCAGCTTCTAATCCTCTTTCTACAGTAATCCAACTATCTTTCAAAACCCCATACCTGCCATCTGGGAATTGAACAAGAAATGCTCTTGTTGCGCGACCTATCAAGGTCTGGCTTCGAAAGAGAAGGCGGACAACCTTGTAAACGTTGGTGCCGACTGATACTGTGCTGATTTCCCTGTCGCTGCCTGGAGAAACTGGGGTAGACACCGAAGTAGAAGAAACACTGGGAGATGAAACACTGGGCAACAAAGGGGTAGAGGTAACAGTGGAAGAATGATCGGAAGAACGGCCTGGAGAACTGGCAAACAACAAGATAGAAGGCTTGTCATTGCCATAGGGAAAGGGTTTGTACATTTCAGCAAAAACGACGTTGGAATGCTTGACAATTTGATGACGGGTCATGGTTGTATCGAACCCCAAGAACGAATCAGGGAGAAAGGCGAAACCCATCACCATCCGAAAGAAGACCATGGTACTGACGTTTCGGCTAAAAGGAATCACATCAGTCTCTACCTGACCAACATGGTCAGTCATTACGATATGAAACCCTTCCCCAGTGATGCAAAGACAGATCACAAAATCCCTTTCCGGCTGGCAGCAGAAAGTCAAGTAACTTTTCACAGAAACGGTTTCTGCTAATCGCTTTGGTGCCTTCTTTTCCCGAGTGTGTTCGACCAGGGCCTGTGGGTGGCTCCAGTGAAAGGGTCCTTCTTGAAGATAACCATCGACTAGATGAAGCAGTATGTTATCCGGCTTCCTTTTGATTGCATGGCCCTGAAGTGCTTTGGTTGAATTGATTGACGTAAAATATCGTAAGGGTTTGAGGGAGATTTGGTTTGTAGCATCGAGAAAGTGCGCAATCGTAGATATCATTCGGTTGAGGAAAACCGCAGTACTGTTGTCATCATTGAAATTTTGCTGGTCCAAAATTCCCCCAGGGGATAGGAATGACCCATGGAATTCCGCCACAAACTGATCGTTGATAGGAAATCCAAAGGCAACGTCGGGAAACATGAGTCCAGCAATGTTCTCACCAACTTGGGTAATACGGTTGGTGAGATCTTTTTCGAGAAGCTGATTGATTTGGTGTGCTTCGAATACGCTCCCATCATCATGAAGGTAGCTGGATTGTGTTCGGATTTCATATTGGTATGGTAGAAGGTTTATGAATCCTTGAACACCTCCGGAGATGGTGGGGAGGGATATATTGGATTCATCGGTATTCGTCGCTGTCATGAGGAGGGATATATTGGATTCATCGGTATTCGTCGCTGTCATGATTGAAGGAGTATTGATTTGAAATTGAGATCAATATGACGTAGGCCTGTGGTATCTGACAAGAAAAGGTAAATAGTTAAACTAGAGATATCTATATCAACATAACAAATGACTAATAATTATTAAGCCGTTCCCACGAATGCGGACATGTGCGCTTGCATAATCATCAAATCAACAAAATGTAAAGTGTCGCGCCAAACCCATTACCCAGGGGATATGTGACTAATATTCTCCCACACAAAGAACAAAAGGTTATATATTTTTGTTACTACTGTTGTGAAGCATGGTGACGCTTGGATTTGGTGAGTGACTCTGCTGGAGTTCCAGATTTCCGTTTGAGTGAATCCCCCACTGCTGAACCGTTGGCCACTGTATCCTTGGTTTGAAAAAAAGTGGTGCCGTAAAATGCCTCCGTGCCCTCGAAAAACATTTTGTCTCCCTCTGTCAAACCCATTCGAAAATTTTTTTCTCTGCCTGTAATAAAATGTGAATCATGAATGATAATACAGAATAAAAATATAGTCTTACTCCATGGCTTGTAAGTCTGCATTTCTTCACGTGAAACAGGCTGGCCTGAGGCAGGATAAAGGCTACGTAAATAGAATGACTCATCATTCTCATTCAAAGCGTCACTCCAACTGGATTCCATCCATGGGATCGTATCCATGGCCCACAACAGCTGTTTCCCAAGGGAATCTATATCGACATTGGGGAAATGAGATTCCTCCTTCTTCTTCTCTTCTGCAATCCAATTCTTGAGGTATTGCAACATAGTGAGTCCCTGTCGGGTAATGCACTGTACTTGCAGGTCCTTTATTTCAAGCCTTTCTTGAGGATCGGCATTACCTTCAACCCCCGTTACAATCAACCTGGAGTTCAACCACCTAATGAGATCCAAGGATATGCCTCTTGCATATACATATGCCCGACGATCGTTGTCAGGGATTGTGTTATAGTCGTATTTATCCTTATAAAGAGATTCATAGGGAATTTGATCTGGTTCTCCATATGTGCGCCTATCAAGCACGTTAAAGAGAATCCCCATGTTACAGAGGGTCAGGAAGTCGAGTAGTCCAGTCATGGTGGTCAAGTCAGGGAGGTGCCCATAGTCTAGTAATTCTAGGTGGGTCAACCCAGCACTGTGAAAGAAATGGATATACCTTTGTGGTCATGTTCAAGAACGATGAACTCCTCATGGAAATAATGAAGCATGCGTAGAAGGAGAGCACGAGAAGCAAAGTGGGAGGTGTTTGTGACAACGTTTTCTGCAATCAGACAGTGAACAATTCCAGCAAAGGTATCAGTCAGTGTGCTCGTAGAATAGAAGTGTGAACCATGGCAGATCGAGTCCTCAATTGTAAATACCATGTGAGGCGTGTTGGGCCGCATTAACCTGGAAATCTGTCAGTTAAGATAGAGTATAGTTGACCGAACATACAGCGCAGTCCCCGGTGCTAAGTACACTGCTTCATATTGCCAAAGGGCAGAGCTTGCCTCTTCCACAGCGAAATCACCTGCAAATAATCTTCTATCGGAGAAGAAACTGCAGTTTTTGAGGCTATCTGTGTCTTCCTCTGCGAGTGGTGGACGGCCCATGATTATTAGTTTCGCACCACATGCAACTTCAAATCGAGTACCCAGACCATCAGAGTCTATATGCGACCAGCTTCGGGCTCCTCTTGTTGCAACTAGCTCCCAATAGTTGTCTGCAGTTGGATAACTATCGTCACAAAAAGGACGGCCTTGAGTGGTGCGCCAGGCAGAAACCTCAGAAGCATAATGTGACTCAGTTACCCCAGATAAGCTTCTAGGCAAGTCGAGTGCGTTCAGAATACGCCCGTGCTCTCGACGGCTTGCTTTGAGTATTTGAGCTAGTGTTCCTATTTTCTGTTGCTTTGAGAAGTCATCCCGAGGCACTTCTTCAGATTGATCTAGTATTATGGCATTAGAAAGGGTGAAAGGATATCAGCAACAGAATACGACCTTGAATCGAAATTAAGGCATTCATAGTCTTTTCAAGTGTAGAGAAACCCTTTTCGTCAAATTCTAGCGGCCGAAAGCTGACACCCGTCATGATGATATGGTGCTTCCGTAACATCTCCTGCACATCTCTTATAGATAAGTTATCAAAATCCACTGCTGCTATTACTTCAAAAATGGAGCGGGGATCTTTCTTGACATGTAGGGGTACAAGTTTTGATCCATCGGTCACATAGCTTTCTTCTACAAGGTCATAGAAGGCACGTAGTAGCGCATGGTCACTTTGAATCTGAAACAATAAAGGTTAAGCGATTCACAAGTCACAGGAACAGAACAAGTAAGCATACATTCAGACGAGGGGTGAAGGTATGTGGATTTCCCTCTATGTCATATACAGTCATGGGTTCACCCAAATGAACCTCCTTTGCATCACTGTCTTCGAGCGTAGCCTTTTTTCGCCTTTCCTAGAAGACATGCTGAATAAATTGAAAATGAATAACGTGGAATATTTACTTACTATGAGCACTCTCATAATTTTAGCAGCATTTACCCTCGTCTCAGAATCAATTGGACCACTGGGAGATGGAAAGTTTCGCACTTGCAAAGAGGAAGTGGCCTGCTCAGCAGGAGGTGGGCGTTTTTTCTTTTGCACTTTAACAGGGGGGGTAGGTGGGGTCGTGGATTTGGTTTGTTGCCGCCCCACTTTAACAAGGGTGTTAGGTGAGGTCTTGGAGGGATTGGTTAGTTGGCTACTTTTTGTTCGATTGGGTCGAATGGGTCGAGGAAGTGCTTCAACTTCAACTTCATCTACATCCATTCGCGCATCTGGGTCAGCATCATTATCTCTGGCCCCATCTTTGTTCACTTCTTCCTCATTTCCAGCCCTGTTTTCTCCATTTCCCTCATCCACGTCGACCTGGCCTTTCTCTCCTACACCCCTGACCCCATCTTCTCCCATTTCTTCATCATTGTCAGCCCTGCCTCCTCCATTTCCCCCATCCCCGTCAACCTGGCCTTTCCCTCCTGCACTGCTGACCCCATCTTCACCCATTTCTTCATCATTGTCAACCCTGCTTTTTCTATTCCCCCCATCTCCATCGACCCGGTCATCTCTATCTGTCATTTCCACATCTCTGTTGGCCTCTTCATTGTCATTGGCTTCTTCATTGATATCTGGTGCGTCATTGGTCTGAGACTCAAGTGGTGAAGCTGAGAGTGAAAAAGTCTTTGATTGTGAAGGATTGGTGATGGCGTTATCCAGCGGGGGGGATATGGGAGTGACTTGGGAACGTGAGCTTTCAGACTGCTGAGAGCTACTAGCTTGGTCGTCAGTATTGCGCTCCTGAGAGTTTTGAACTGCATTGGATCCAGCACTGGAATGAACCTCAGATTGAATGTTAAACCAGCCAGTCACGTTTTCGGATTGATTTTGCAATTCTTCAATATATGTAGGGGGGAATGTGGAAGCGAGGACTTTCAAGATCGCCACATAGTCACTTGGCTGGTTGACAATATCCAGTATTGCCTTCCAAATCCTCTTCTCTGTTTGCTGAAGGACATCTGGCTTGTGCGCTCCAAGATACATAGACCATTGAATCAATGCACCGCGATTGAACGACCTTTTCTCAAGGTTCAGTGGAAGAAGAAGGCATAGAGGGGAAATGAGTAGTGCTAGTTGCAAGGGAAATCTAAGAGCAGAATTCGGATTAACTTTTCCTGACGTCCTGCATAACTCGGAGATATGCGCGCCTGCGACATGGGTCAAATTAGCTTTCAGTTGATCGGAAAAGTACCTTTCAATGAAGATGAGTGTCGCTCAGAAGAGTGCAATTGGAAAGTGAAGACTCACAGAGAAGTTAGGTCAGGAAGATCTGGTAAATCGTTATCGGACACTTGGTCACCACTAATGTGATGTTCCTTTATATAGGCAATATGGGCCGCTGAAATGAGAATGTTGTGCTGAATCTTTGAAGCTATCTTTTGGCTGTTGGCATCAGACAAGGCATGGAGAAGTTGGACAGATGCTGGTTGAGATGTGAGACCAGGTACAGCGGCGACTGAGGGATCGGAGAAACAGTGATATTTGTTAAACGTTTCTAGAACCTGGGGCCAGGAAGAAATCTTTTTCATGATTAGAGTCGCTTCTGAGGGCATATTGGGTGGTGTGGATTCCAAGGTTCCTTGGTGTAACGTTGTTACAAAATGAACAGAATCATTATCGATAGAAACTATTTCCGCAAGCTTGTATATGCACACCAAATTGCATACTTTCAATGCCTGGATATGGTTCCAGGTAGGAGCAGGCTTGGCGATGAACTGATAATATGGCCCAACTTCCTGAAATTGAAGGCCAAGTAAGTCCTGCATTTCTGCAGATTTTTGAGACATTCCTCCATTGAGAAGATACCGTTTTTCGTAAAACAGGATATTATTTATAATTTCCTGCAAAGTCGTCAATATTTTTGGATAAACGGGATAGCGACATAAGAACAACACACTCCATTCTTTTGATTTGTGTCCAACTGCTGAAGCACTTGCATGACATCGGTGGTCCATGGAATGTTTTTGAGTACTGGTGAAAGCATTCTGCGCTCCGATTGAGTGTTATCTGCGACAGTATCCACTTCAGTGGTAAAGTCAGTGATAAATTCCCTAAGAGTTAACCAAACTGACTTTTCTTCGTAAGGTCTTCGACTTTATGGAGTATCGCTTGCGTATTAGTATGTTTTGAGCTATATAAAGCATTAATAGGACGCCTCTACCATACAACCAGTATAAAACACGTACATTGGCAGAGGATAGATCAGACAAGAGATACATATATAAGACCGAACTTCATAAAGTTCAAAAGTCATGTTACTGTGAGAAAAGATTAGTAAAAGACCCCGGGCCGTGAGATGAGCGTTGGCTAATTCAATTTGCCTGTAAACTACATAACAAGTGGCAATCTACGTATAAGACAGGCAATACTGCTTTAAAAAAGTGAAATAAATTAGGAAAATAACATGTTGATTATGTAACCAGGATGGTGCTCGACGGTATGTGAGGTTTCTTATTCTCCCAAAGTCATGGATGAACAATGAAACCAGTCAAAGATCCCAGCTTTAAATCTAGTACGTAGATTAGTAAGTTTCAAACGTGGGTGGAGGGTAAACTCACCAAAATGAAGCAGACTTCTTTGACTTGATATACCACTTGCTTCTGCTACATAGGGGCCGTAGGGCATCTGTGAAGAGGTTGGCACATTTCGTAAACCGAGATTGGGTGGATGGGTATGGCGGGTGACCCTGGGCGGTGTGCTCAATTTTTTACGATAAGTTTTATCATAGGCTGATTGAGATAGATAATTGTCGGAAGCTTGAGGGTCGAAATTGCTGGGTGTGAGTGTGGTTGGGAGAAGACATATGCAGTAGATAGACATCCAAGTTTGAAGCTGGGTGAAGGCTGTAGATCAAGGAAAGATGCAGGCGCTGGTGCTGATATTGGTCTAGTGGTTAAATCATGTAGTGTGGGGTGTAGGTGACGAGGGAATGCTTTAATGAAGTTCTCAGGAAGATCAGAGATAAACTGTATAGAAAAACTTCAAAATTTGTGGTCTTGTAACAAGCTGTGACTGAAACACCGACACATGTGTCGGTCTTTTGGTCACAGTCACAGGGTAGTTCAGTATATGAGATACGCTTTTCTTTGGAACCATTCCAACTGTACTTCTTGATCTGATTGGTCTACCAACTTTAGTTCCTTGGAAATGCAAAATTATCAGCATCAATGACTGGAAAAGCATAATTGAGTTTACATACATCAACTTTCCTGATGAGTTCGAGCTAGTCATCTGAATTCCATACGATAGGAACATACCGTCGCTTTGGCACTGATGTTAGCATCGTTGCTGATATCAAGCTGGCGGAACCCAACAGGAAGACGGGGAGGGGCGACAAATGGACTAGAGTAATCGCCCCAAGCGAAGGTGTCAAGCTGAGGTTGGTCCAAGAACGGACAGATTGAGTGTCAAATTCGCTAGCAGTAGGCATTGTGTGTGCTACACTGACAAAAAGTGTGAAGCTGGGAAAGAGAGAGTCATCCCCTCTGCGCTTTTGTACCACCACGATTGCGCTTCACTCTATAGATATTTCATTCACAATTTCAGAACAAGAACAAGAGGACATACCAAGTTTGCTCCATCCACCCTATTGTAGTGATGGTGGTTCCATTCCTCCAGCATTGTTATCAACTCGAAAACTTGCTACTTGTCAAATGTGAATTGCCGTCAGCTTGAAACCGAAAACCTTGCGACGAGCTGTAAGATTGATGACCAACCCTTGCACAAGATGTAGGCAGAATATAGCAAGACATTAAGGATACAGGAATCTGGGGTTGGTATAGGCAGATGGGGACGTCGTTGCATTGAGACAACAGAGGCAAACAGATCTGTACGTTTGATTTGCACCAACTATAGGGCAGGGCAAGATATGTTACCGTGAGAAGGGATTAGTCAAAAGACCCCACACTCCTACTTTGACTAATCATTCACTGTTGGCACGGGACTATTTTCAGCAGCTGAAAATGGTTGGGAAATTCAAACAATGATCAATGAATTTCCCAACCATTTTCATCTGCTTTAAATAGTCCCGTGCCAGTAGTGATTGTTCAAGTTTGGTTAGCAAACCCGACAAAACATTATTTTACAAGAAATGTGTTAGGAACATATCGTACCCTATAGATAATGAATAAGAAATCATTCATACATTCGAAGCAAAAGGCCAAATCATTTGGAGAAGGAAAGTTGACATATGCAAACTCCATTATGCTTTCCAGTCCTCAATACTAAGAACTAAAGTTGGTAGACTGATCAAATCAAGAGCTACAGTTGGAACGGGTTCAAAGAAAAGCCCATCTCATACACTATTATCCAGTGACTGTGACCAAATGACTGACACATGTGTCAGTGTTTCGGTCACAGCTTGTTACTTGTTACAAGACAAATTGCAACACCAGCCAAAATAAATTTGTCCACAAACATATATTTTTAAAAAAACAAATGCAATAAAAAACAATTTTAAAAAAAGATTGTTCATTGACATCAGAAATGTGAAAAAAAGACCAATGTTATGTTAGCGTTTCTGTTTCTTAGGTTGACCATCTACAATATCCTCTCGATGCTGACGTTTCCCAACTGGAGTAAAAGGGGCAGGAACCATGTGGTCCGCATCCAGAGAATATATTTGGTGCCCAGGGAAGTCCCGAAGTTCACCCATTGTGGTGACAGGAATGACAGAGATGAAGTCTTCTGAGCGCGGAACGATTTGCACTTGGGGACCAGTCCATAGGAAATCTTTATGATGGGAATCCAAGCAACGCGAGAAGTAAGGAAGTACGTGGGGATAGGACCCTTGAAGAGTATCTTCGATGCGCGCCTTGAATTTAGAGAATGGAATGCCACCCTCACCATTGCTGCTGTCTTCATCAATTGGGTTGTAAAGAACATCCGCTGCGAGAACCATAGCAGCAGCTGCAAACTCAGCAAGCATCCGGTCAACAATATAAGAGGTTGCCACGACCTCTCCTTCAAGAAGAATGATGAAGCGAAGGGAGAAAATATGTAGAAGTGAATGGAAATGGCGAATGGCGAAGGAAGCCTCATCGACAAGGGTGGGTCGAGGATTAAGGTAGAAGCGGTTATCAAATGCAGGTGAGAGGATAGCAAATATTCCCAGGTATATGATGTCAAAAAATTCTAGCTCAGAGGATAAGGCCGGAATATGTACCCCTTCAACAATTACACATAAGAATTTTACTTTGATTTGTGAAAGTTCAACCTACCATCAACATCAGTTTTGTCAATTCGCATAGACCAGAAAACAAGCATTTGATATAGAAGCGTTCGAGTCTCTGGGTAATGCTCGTTTGTCACTGCTCCACCGAGGAGGAAAGTATGCACGAGTGTGATGACAGACGAGCGAATTGTCGACGCGCTGTAAAAGTGCCTTCCAATGCACACGGAGTTCGAAGTGCCAAGCACCCAATGTGGCACACCTGGTGGCATGACACTTGAAGGATTATTAGTTCAATATATCAAACCTTAAAAAAAGTTACTTACAGCATATCTCCCTTCTGCAGATGAACGCCCTCGAAACGGAAACCATTGATTTTATCACCATCGTTGATAAAATATGGGTTCCAAGCAGGGCCAAGGGAATCGACAGAGCAGATGATCTCCTGTTTTCCAAACCGCGTGACTACTATCCAATACTTGCTTCCTTCAAGGACGATTACAACAGTTCCCAACCCATCGGAATCTACGTGCAAGGGACTGATGGCGCCTCTCCCCCCAATTAAAGACCACTCCAATTTTGACTTTACATTAGGAACGTCGAACTTCGCTTCATACATTGAAGGGACGCGAGACTGTGCCACTTCGTGTGATGCTAAACTTCCAAATTGGGAAGGAATGTTGAGATTCCTCTGGTGCGCCGGTAAAGAGATGGCATTAAGGGGAGGGCATTCCCCATTAGATGGGGTCGTGGTCATCTTGTGAATTTCCCGCAATGTTCCCTGGTGGTGGCGGATTTCCGGCTGATGGGGATCTGCATATGTTGAAACTGAAGATGGTTTAGACAAAGAGGTCTAACAAAACATTGCAATCTCACCTTGGACCGTTATCTTCTTGTCTACATCGTACAGCCGACCGAAGCTTTCAAGGTCCCATCCATATTTGTAGTCAATGGGAGTCCCATGCACTAGGATAATCCGCTCACGAAGGATGCTCTGAATCTCCCTAGCATGCATCCCAGCAAATTCTGAATGCGAGGTGACAAAAATCCTAGACTGGTCTGAACCAGGGGCATATCCCATGCTTCTTGCCTCTGGCTGAAGGTGGGGCGGTAAGCCATTTGTAAAGTTAGCTTGGATGAGACCCTCAATTTTCCTCAGGGTCTCGGTATCGTCTCCTGTCTTAAAAAATATTGATTTTCAAACAACCAAAAACATAATTCAACTTACTGACGCAACATTTCCAGGTGGTACGATCTGAACTGGAATGTGTTTGTATGGTCTGGGCCCCGCATCAATCGTTGATCCCCATCCTGCGATGTCAGCGCAAAGTGTCGGGTGGTACTAACCAAGATATTAAGATAGAATTTGACAAATAAAAAATTCAAAACTTACCGTGGCTGGTGCAACATCAGAGAGCTTTGACCCTTCATCCTCAGAGTCGTCCTGATTAAATATTTAGTTGGTTTTTAGAATGGAAGCTATTGAAAAACTAACCAGTGGTAGAATCTCATCCTTCCTAAGTGTCCGTCTCCTCTTGCCTCTGTGCGATTTGGAGACAGTGAACTTTTCGCTTGGTATATTATTTGCAACAGCATGGCGGGAGCTTCTACGAGCCTGGAACGGCAATGCATGTTGGGCTGATAAATCTAGATCGACTGACATTTGGTTTGACTCATCAGTGTTTGTGGGGTCCACATGCCCGCCATCACCTTCCTCATCCAACATTCGATCCAAGTTAACCCCACTCTCAGGGTGATTTTCATTGCCATCTGCTGGCGTATTTGGCCGAACCCCAACCATAGATTCATCAGATTCTACAACCGCTGACACCTTGCGAATCATACGATAGACGTCTCCATCCTGCACTGTTTCTGAAGATGGCCCTTTAGACTCGACATCAACCATGGGGGTGTCTTCTTCCTCAATCTCAGATGAACCGGATAAAGTTTTCTGGGACTCGACACCAATCATCGCGTCACGATCAACATCTTCCCCGGCATCGGATGAATCCGCGATTGGCTTCTCGAATTCGACACCACACTGACTTGAACTCGGTATTTGGCCAGAGTCAACACTACCCCGTCTGCCCACATTCTGATCTACGCGTTCGCCATCCCCAACATCGTCTTCACACAATACTGTTGAGTCTTGAAGTTCACAGGGATTGACAAACTGAGTAGATAAATTTCCAAAGGATGGCATAGAGGGTGATGGGGGCGGCATAGAGGGTGATGAAAATGAGCTAGCAGGGACGACTGGAGAATTATACTGTGAATCTGGAGGAGATACAAGTCCCCCTATAATATGATAATGGTCAACGTGGTTTTCCATTTGTATTGCATACTAATCACCTTCGAACTTGCTATTGAGAAATTTAGGAAGTGCTGAATATTCGTCAAAAATTTGAATAAAGCTTTTTAATTTAATTTTACAAACCTGCCAAGGGGGTTGAAGGAACTTCTGTCAATGGAGGTGTGGAAGGAATTGGGAAAGCAGATGTAGCCAAATTGAACCAGTTTAGAGCGCAATCATCATTGTTCAGATCTTTCTCCAGAGCAATGATTTGCAAAAAAAGTGTATCCAAGATGTCGTCGCGTGGTTTTCCTGCGGAAATACCAATGATGGCCTCAAGGATGCGGTCTTCAAGCTGAACTAGAATTGGGGGGCGGTCGTTACCTAGAGAAAGGAAAATCTTTGTATCATTCATTGATAAGTAAGAATTAAACTAGAAAAATGTTATTTACCCTGAGGAGATAGGTGCTGTGGTATGATTTCGAAGCCCATCCGTGCGTTGATAGGGCCAACAGGGGAGAAGTCGCAAAAACAATTTCCATCACGTTTTTCATTGATTTATGCAATGTTTGCATTTCATTGCAGATATCTTCGAACTGTTGCGGATCCATGCGATTTGACCAGATTCTTTAAGAACACATTTAATAAGCTGCTAATCAATTGGAAAGTCATTTCAAACCTCATCAGGACATTTCTGACATCCACAGCCATTTCCGGGAACACCCCACCATTCTAATAAGGAGAAAATAAATCATCTTATTAAAAAAATATCGGTGTTGCCCACCTCAGAAGAAATTGCCATTGCAAGCGCTATCATCTCTAACCCTGCCTCAATATGAAGGATATTTTTAACTTTTACTACAGCGATAAGTCGTCTTGAAAGCGTCAAAGCTACATCTGCGGGGTCCTGTTGATCGACTGATGATGGAATTTGAGCTGTTTGAATATATTGCGTTCTTATCCTCTCGCGATCTCCCCATGTTTTAATAAATCTTCCCAACACCTTCGTAGGAGGGTTAAGTTCATCCAAGATCTAAGACTAAATCAGGAAAGTCAGGCAATTTAAGAAGGAATGACCGACCTTTAAGCCCGTGCCCAAGTAATCGTTTGAACACATTTTCCTCGGAACAACAATGCCTGGATACATATCGGCGGCGCCCAAAGTTTTCGCAAACCGGTCGAGCATGACGAATTTAGATATAAAACCCCAGATACGTCCAGCATTTTTAGAACCCACTAACTCCCATTTTGGTGAAAGAATCATTTCTGCTTCACGCAACAGAACATCCACCCCTGATGTATCGGAAAAGGGGTGAACTTCATCCAATCCTTTCCCCAATTTCTGCGAGACATGTGAAGTTAATTGATTATAAAAAGGGTAAGTTGACTCACCACCAACAGTGGCCCATAACAACCTTCCTTATCGACTTCATTTAGAGCACTTTGCAGAGGCCCCACAAGCTCATCCATTCTTGGAATATTGGAGTAATATGGAAGGTCGTTGAAGAAAGAGTGATGGTGCCTCCATAGCTTGCCCGTAAGGACTTCACCATTGGAATGTTTGACGATGTTGGAAAGCGACATTTAAATAAGAGCAAAATGAATTTTCGATAAAAGCTAAATAACACTGTGCTAACCTTGAAATATTCAAGTTGACATGTGACCTACTGAGTCAGCAATCCATGGATTCCTTGAAAGGCCATAACATGCCACGTCACCAATGCAGCAACCACGAGACGTGATATAACCAATGTTCCTTCAAACGCATTTAAAGATACGTGAGGAGGACATATCTCGTGAGCCGGAATCCTGGCCATCTCATATAACTCTTCAAATATAAGTGTTTCTTGCTTATTCTCTGCTGTTTCGAAGTACTCAAGCAAATTTCCGTCTTTCCCACCTAGATATACTCTCCAGCAATTGAGTATTCGAGCATTGCCAAACATTCCAATGGTGAAGTTCATACGGGCAAGTTACGGAGGCACAATACTTACATTGCAAAGATGTAGTACAAAAGGTTGCCTATGGACCCAGAATTTCATTAATCTTGTTCTTGATTGGTCGCCATGTCCTTTTTGTCCTGAGTGTTTTCCCTGCAGAGTTGTGAGATCTCTTTTTTATCGGAATATGTGGGGCAGAAATCCAGAGTAGCCTGGGGTGTCTAGAATATTGGGAATGCTATTGACGTATAATTGCTTTGATGAACTCAAATTTCGGATTGGCGTTTTGGGCATTTCAAGCATGTTGTAACTATATTGGTTTTCTTGAGCACGGTTCTCCATAACTGCATGAATATATTGTGTGGTAAGTTGAATTTCGAAGACTAAGACAATGGTTATAACATAGAAACAACGCATACCAACAACATGTAAGAGTTATCTGGCAGCCGTGAACATCAGGAGAGGTCCAGGACAGCTGAGCTCTGATGGGTCAGACAGGTACTCTCCAGACCCTAACTTAGGTCCATTCATGAAGTTAGTAGCAGAATGCAATAACATGGTTTATGTTTTTTATGTTATGGAGTCCCTTTTGAGTTTATACTGTGATTCTCCTATCGACCTCGCAGTGTTTTAGTATAGTTACCATCTCTTCATCATATTTAAATGATTTCATCGTATGATATGAGCTATACTCGAAGCCGACAGATCATCTTCTTCTGATTCTTCACATTCAGATTTAGATTCGGACTCTACTATTTCTGATTGACCTAATTCATCTTCTTCTGACGATTCCATTGTTGACCTTTGGTGCCGTTCTACCTCGCCCCGTGGTCGTTGAGGAAGAAGAGATGGTTCCGAGTCACGTTCAATCTTGAGGTTTCAGTGAACAGAGATCGTCGGTCCCCACCGCTGACTTCTAGTCAGAGACGAGATAGGGATGATAGCTACCATCGAATTGAGGACTGTCCTCTGCGTAGGTTACACTGAACTCCACATTTCCTCATAGGGAGAGACCAGGAGACGGATCTCTGCCACCTTACAAGTAGTCAAGACGTGATGCACCAATGTATCAGAGACGAAAGGAAGAGGCTCGGGTACGCCGTGGAGGAAGAGATGGTGGGTAATAGTGATAAAGAGGGATCATGGATATGAACGAGGGTGCTGGTGTAAAAGGATTGAGTGTTAGGACGTGTGAAAGAGGCTCATCTATAGGTAATAGATAGGAATTACCAGTCGACCAAGGTTCACTTTCACCAGCCGAAGATACTGCTGGCGGTGGCAGGGGGCTAAAGCATCAGCAGCAGTGCGACAAGTTGAGGTGACAGTCCAAGTAGAAAATTTGTGTGATAAAAAGAGGTAAAATCACATGGCAGACAGGAAACGGGTCCCAGGCGTTATATCGGGAACGTCAGTAGCGAGGTCTACTAGGGAAAAATTCAAACCACGCTCACGTGCCAACATCAACTTTTCCATGTTGGCACGTGGCAACTCTAAAATTGTAAGCGAAGCTCTGCTTTACGGTTTAACGGTTTACTTTCATCTTACCCATGTCAACATTTCAAGGCATTGTTTTCCATGACCTTTGCATTAACGGGCGTATCTACGATCTCAACAATACAAATGGAGGTCTAAATAAATGTGAAGTGTTAGTAAAAAGAAATCGGTGAGTCAAAAGAAATAACCATTCGAATTTCATTAAATGTTTATCGCATTTTAAAGGAAATTCCTTGTTATTACAGTAAGAAATGAAATTTGTCTGGATGTTGATATCGAGCGGTGTCTTGCAGAATTGAAAGTATGTCGAATTTCATTTCCTTTTTTGATCATTATTGATATAATCGTTTTTCAGTATACCAAATGGGTCCCAAACACGGATGCGGACCTTATTTTGGATTTTAAATTGACACTCACATCAATCCCTCTACGATTATCACTTTACTCAACTGAACCGACGGGATGTGTTGGGTCGATGATCACTACGATGAAAGTAACGCACTGCCAATCAAATTATGAGAGTTTTATCACCAATCTCCGTTCAATGCTTTCGAGATTACAATGGAAATCTTTGGAGAAAGTGATATTTTGTTTACCAAAATCAATTATATTTATGTTTTTTTTTTTGTAGAAATGCTGAAGCTATCGTACTTTGGAATGAGAGATGTGAACCAATGTAGGTAGCGTCAAAACTCATTAGTTTCACATATCTCTCATACCTTATGCAGCTCGAATCGCGTTGTTTTAGGTGTTAAATTTTCCCTCCCATATTACCAAAGCTTTTCAAGGATGGATTTGGATCGCTTGAAAGACATGAGCAGATGGTTGTCTGATTCCCATATTACATTCGTTCTTCAGTGAGTCCCTTTCTTGTTTCTTTATCTGTTTCTTATTAACATATGAACAGGGACTGTTTCCAATCTTGTGGCCTGCAAAATACTTGGGGGAATCTCAAGATACAACTTGTTGACACAACATTTTGGTCACAGTTGTCCATTAACCCAGAACGATATGTTGAAAGGATGAGGAGTAAACTTGATCTCCTGACATATGATTTTGTTGTCATGCCCATATTTGAAGCGTAAGTCTCTTGAATTCTTCGGTTAGCAGATATTATTGAGACATTTGTTACCAGGAATCATTGGAGATTAGGTATTATTGAGAGACCTGGAGAATTTCTTCAGGAGAAAACGTAAGAATTTATTGGATAATGTATTTTGATATTAATTCAATGAATCAGGGTATTTCACATTCTCGATTCGATTCCAAATAATTCTCTGGGAAGGAGGGAAGCAAAGCAGCTTCAACGAATTATGCTCAATCATTTTGAAGGCTCAGTCTTCAAGGGAGGTCGCATTTCAATCAACATTGCCACGGTAATTCTGTTTTTTTTAATGAAAATACCATTAATTATACCATTTGGATTTAGGTTCCCGCTCAACAGAATACCAAGGACTGTGGATGCTTCATGCTTTATTTTGCGAAAATGTTCTTTTACAACCCAGTTAAGACCATGCTTCTCATTAAGGTTGTTTTTTTGTATCTTCTGCTGAGAGTCCTCGCTAATTGCTAAAGCCAGTCGCCATTTCCATCAGATGTTGATGCAATGTTAGCGTGGGGTTTGAAAAACTTGGATCTAACATTTGTCCGGCGTGAAATTAGAACTCTTCTTTTCCAATATATCAATCGGGGAGATGCAGTGGTCGAATATCAATCGCAATAATCTGATATATTTCTTTAATTTTTTGATGTATAAATTACTATATGTAATATCACTTGTTAACGTATCCATACTGGGAAATCTAAACCCCGAAATTTGACCTTATCATTTGAACAAGACACTTTTTCCACAATGTCTCTTGCTTCATTAAAATAGTCATAAGAAATGACACTCTGCACGATCTTAAAAAAACAGTTAACAAGCCTGCCTGCGGACATTCAACGTGGAGGAGTCTGAAGTGTTGAAGTAATGTAAGACAAAGTCTACCTCAATATTCACCCATTTACACAGCCAGAGCAATACGCGACTCACCAATTGGTAGCGCGTTCCCTCGCTCCGCTCGGGAATTTGCGAAAAAGAAACAGATTATGAAAGGAAATAAACAGTAAATTGTAGGCGCAAATGCCAAAATCAAATGTCGCCACGAGTTTTCTTTCCAAAATCATTAAGGTGAAATCGCAGCAACTTCATCATCAGTGGGTAGGTTGTAACGAACATGGTTTGAAGACATGATGATAGAGATTAAGAGACAGAAAGTAAAACGCAGGCGACATGGCACAATGTTTCACCTTGAGTAATCAGACCAACTTTCGTTTCGTGGACATCGCCCTTGCCGAAAAAAAAGCCGGAAACAGAAAGAGGGAAAAACAAACCAACCAAGCGAAGGCTACGATGTAAGAACCGCAATGACTCGGAGGCGAGGCCAGTTCGTGTCCCAAAAACCAGTCCCGGCGTCGAAAAAGGAGCATGGGAGACCGAGGTAAAGAGCCTTTATTTGGCTCCGAGATACCGACCTGGCATGAACCCCACTCGCGGTGAAGAGAAAGTAAAGCGAGAGCAAGGAAAAATCAACGAACCGATAGACTGACAGGAACGCGAAGCGGCAAGGGAGCCGCATCTCAAAACCGGTCCCGACGGGAAAAAAGAGTCGTGCGAAACCCAGCTCTTTTGTAGTATAGATATGTGGACTGGTTTGCTAACTGAACTTGAACAATGATTAGTCAGAGTAGGAGTGTGGGGTCTTTTGACTAATCCCTTCTCACGGTAACATATCTTGCCCTGCCCTATAGTTGGTGCAAATCAAACGTACAGATCTAACAGTTTGCCTCTGTTGTCTCAATGCAACGACGTCCCCATCTGCCTATACCAACCCCAGATTCCTGTATCCTTAATGTCTTGCTATATTCTGCCTACATCTTGTGCAAGGGTTGGTCATCAATCTTACAGCTCGTCGCAAGGTTTTCGGTTTCAAGCTGACGGCAATTCACATTTGACAAGTAGCAAGTTTTCGAGTTGATAACAATGCTGGAGGAATGGAACCACCATCACTACAATAGGGTGGATGGAGCAAACTTGGTATGTCCTCTTGTTCTTGTTCTGAAATTGTGAATGAAATATCTATAGAGTGAAGCGCAATCGTGGTGGTACAAAAGCGCAGAGGGGATGACTCTCTCTTTCCCAGCTTCACACTTTTTGTCAGTGTAGCACACACAATGCCTACTGCTAGCGAATTTGACACTCAATCTGTCCGTTCTTGGACCAACCTCAGCTTGACACCTTCGCTTGGGGCGATTACTCTAGTCCATTTGTCGCCCCTCCCCGTCTTCCTGTTGGGTTCCGCCAGCTTGATATCAGCAACGATGCTAACATCAGTGCCAAAGCGACGGTATGTTCCTATCGTATGGAATTCAGATGACTAGCTCGAACTCATCAGGAAAGTTGATGTATGTAAACTCAATTATGCTTTTCCAGTCATTGATGCTGATAATTTTGCATTTCCAAGGAACTAAAGTTGGTAGACCAATCAGATCAAGAAGTACAGTTGGAATGGTTCCAAAGAAAAGCGTATCTCATATACTGAACTACCCTGTGACTGTGACCAAAAGACCGACACATGTGTCGGTGTTTCAGTCACAGCTTGTTACAAGACCACAAATTTTGAAGTTTTTCTATACAGTTTATCTCTGATCTTCCTGAGAACTTTATTAAAGCATTCCCTCATCACCTACGACCCAAACCTTCCTGTACCACTGCACTGGCCGGGCATTCCTTTCGTCATTTGTAGGACTTTACCTCCACTTAATCTCTATGCACATTTTCCTTCATATAAAATGTAGTATAACCATCCATATTATTACCCTAACCTTTCATTCAGATACATACCACCGGTAGCCTTACTGGCAGTGCAACCCCTCTTACCTACGGCAAAGACTTGCATCGCCGTTTAATATAATAATTATACAATATAAATTCTCAGTAACAACCACACTTGTATATTAGCCTGTATACAGCCATAGTAGCGATAATGCGAAACAGTCTAAAATTGATTCTGTGTTGTGACAACACTGTGACTGTTTGAATCAGATTCAGTGAATCGATAGTACGCCAAACCTTTACTTCTCGCACCAGACCTTATTAATTGTCACCTTCCAGCTGTTTGTAAATCCTAGCATACCAGAGCAGCCACATGCCTTACCAACTGCATGACGATGAAATCAAGCTCATTTTGTCGTTATTTGACACCCAGGGATCCCGGCCCACCATTTCAACTTCACAACAGCAACTCTGCCTTAGGCTATCCAAGGCACTTCTCTCAAATGTCCCCGATAATCCGATTACTTTGGATGACTTGAATCAACATACTGTTGATATTGTTGTGAGTAATTAGTAATATATTTTATATTCCAAAATCAACTTAAAATTCCTGCGAGGCAAATGCTACAAGCTTAGGTTGTAGCAACCAAGGTTATGACCCTGTTTTGGGTGGAGGTGGGGTAGGAGGTGGAGGTGGAGGTGGTGTGCCTAACTGCAGTAGAGGAGGGAAGAAACTACGATCAAACATCACAGTGAAATTGAACATTGATGTTGAAGATGTAGATGATGATGGATTTATGGATGTAGATGATGACGGAGTTATGGATGGGGATGGGGATGGGGATGAGGATGGGGATGGGGATGGGTGTGAGGATGGGGATGGGGATGGGTGTGAGGATGAAAATTGGGATGGGGATGGGGAAGATAAAACATTTGATCAGACAGACGAGTGGAGCAATGGAAAAAAGGAAAATTCCTCTAGGCCTATTCAACCAGTAGCCCGGCCCATTCTGGAGATGCAGGTACTTTCGACGGCAACCATCCATCTTCTCTCAACACTGGCAGGCAGCTGTCGAGCTGTGACATCATCCACCTCCACTATCTTTAACAATGCTACTGATGTCTTAACATCACTTACAACTGGACATTCACAGGATTTGATTCAATCATCATTCCAGGCGAATACTCTTTTGGCCATAGCTAAACGTTGTGATATATCCGAAAAACTGGTCGAGTCATCTCAGTTTATACTATCCTTGAATCTTATTCAGTTCAGGACTAAGATAGAATCGTGAGCATATCACCTTTCTACTATTTACATTTAATTATCACTCACTTTGGGATAAAGATTGTGTCTTTCAACTAAACTCACAAGGACTGTGATTCTACAAAAGGAGCTAGGCAACTTTAGGAACATGCGAACTTATTTGCGTTGGGTTAAAGCAGGAGCAGCCTATACAATACTTGCTTCTGCAGGTAATTTGTAATTATTCATTTCCTCGTGGTTTTATTCTTATATTGTCATTTTTACCAGGTTCTTTATATTTTTTATCTATTCTGGCATGCGCTCAAGCAAAGTCTGCATTGCTTAAATTACCTATGGATCAGATTATTAGATTGGGATCTTTGATACGCTGCCCCACACCAGGTAAATATTTTACTCTCTACATCTACATGATGAATTCATGGCTGCTCTAGATACTCCAGCTGGCAAATTAGCTATTACGGACATTATACCTGCTATTGCCAAACTGAGGTCTCAAATTGACATCAAATTTACGACCATGTTCTCTTACCACCAAATGCTTGAACACGGCAATGCACTTCATATTACATCAGCAAATATTCGAAACTCTGATGCTTTTTTTGACAGTATCGCCTTCAAGTAAGTGCATATGTTCTCTTCTCAACTCAAGTTAATAATTTAATTAGTTGTTTTGTAAAACCTCGGGACTGGATTACTTGGCGATCATGTTCAGACACCTTGGATTTACCCGTCTACTCTGATCATATTATCAATTCTAAGTTTTTGGGGATGTCTCCAACTGTGGGAGAAGGTGGTAAGTAGCTTATATTATTCAGTAACGAGAAATTTTTTTACAAGTGATTCTACAGTACTTGCCTTATCTCTTGATACGACACAACTCAATACTCTATCATCCTCCACATTGGTTGGTTCGGATCATACCTGGGATAGTCTTTCTCCGTTAACTGAATTATCTGATGACGACGATGAAGTTTTCAACATGGGTGGTAATCAAGAAATTGTTATCAATACCAACTTTAATCGATACCTTGAAGAAAATTGCAAATTTCCTTGTGGAAGAGGTGAAGAAGAAAGATTGGACTTTACTACAAAGAGTAGAGAACGTGTAGAGGAGCATGCGCTTACTCCCTCTACAATAGAAGAATTTGCATCGATGGTATTTCAATTCATTTCTTGATCCTGTTTACTGTTATTGATTATTTGAAAGTTACAAGACCAGCTTAAAACTGGTAAACGAGAAAATCCTGAAAGCGATTTTATAAGACTAAATCCAAACATTCTCAATGGGTATTTCCTTTTTTTTATATATATATAATATACTACTGAAATTATCGGTTATATAGGCGACCTCTTAGAATAAATGATGCGAAAGGCCAGGTCTTGCTTTTAGTGGTACCCACAATGCCGGATGAGCTAAGGAATAGGCTTTTCGACCGACTTCGTTCAATTTTTCCAGATGAATTCAAATACATGGATTCTTCCACTAGCGATGGTACATTTCCTTGTACATATTTTACCATCTATAATCGATATAGTGTTCAGGTATGTCTGTATTTTTATTTTAATGTTTTTATTACTTACTATAATATAACTTAAAAGGGAGATGATGCTGATCCAGAGCAAGAGCCTGGAGCATATAGTCGACCTGGCAAGAAAAAAATGAATACTGCTCAGTTTATTCCCCGAGCTTCAAGAGAGTTACAAGAGTCACCAGAGCTCTATTACAAACTTCAAGAAAATTTCGAAGATATGTTTGAATGGCAACAAACTAAGGCAAAATAACAATTTTTTTTTCGTTCTTGTTTATTTACTAATACCATTATATTAGTTCCAACAGTATTTGCCTGATTCATACCAGAAACTTGCGCGTTATGCAAATTGTCTTCCTGGCGACGAGTTCCTTGCTGGATATCCTTTTGGTGGTATTGTTCTCAACCTCAATATCGCTACAAAGATTCACAGAGACCCTGAAGACCTCGATCTCTGCCTTATAACTGTTATCTCTGAGTGTATAGGTGGTGATCTAGTGATGCTTGAGCCAGGATTAGTCTTAGGACAAAGGAATGGTGATATGATAGCTTTTCCATCTGGAGATATCAGTCACTTCAATATGGATTTTTTGGGTTTTAGATCATCTCTAGTCTTTCACTCTGATGCTGCTTCAGAAAGCTGGGCTGGCCCTCCTTCAGATGGAAAGGATAGTAAATCAGAAATGTCTACTAGGAGATCAACAGGAAAGAGTGGTAGAGTTAGAAATGGTTGGAGTAATAATATTTACCTATGTAGTACAAACTAAATTGTCTTTATGAAAGATCAGTAGAGTTAGAAATGGTTGGAGTAATAATATTTACCTATGTAGTACAAACTAAATTGTCTTTATGAAAGATCAGTAGAATAATCCTTACCTATGGAATTCAGCCAGTGCACTAGATTGTCTGAGACTTGATCCCACACCACTAACTTTCGCCTGATACATTGCTTATACTTCCCAATTCATTGCTTCTGGCTCTCACTACCTTTCTGGCATGCGACATAGAGCTCTCCGAGACATCAGAATCTCTAATGGTTTCCGTCTCCGGCCATTTTCATTCATGGTATGGAATTGTAGTCGCAACTGTCCTTCAAGATGTACGTCTGCCTGAAGATTTTGAAGGTGTTGTTGTCGATGTCGAAAAGTCTTACAACGTATCCAGCAGACGTCGGTTGGTTAGTGCATTCATCTCAAACCATGCTTTCTCACATGGTGTCGCTGGCATTGTAGAAGGATGATGTATCGTCTGCACAACATCCCTTTAGACTTTTTCCCAGTACTTCCAGCACTTCCAGCAAGCCTAGTAGCGTGCTATTTTTCTGATGAACCACAGCTTAGGACCGGGGACCGGCGCCGGCGTGCCTCTATGAATATAGTATATTGGGGTACACGTTCACGTGTTATCCCTTATCTTTGACACTCACGTATCTAAACATTCTCCACATAACAACGATGAGCCATCCCTGCGAAGCTAAATGTGGTCGATACTTTACCAGTATTAAGTCCATGAATTCACACCTCACTTCTGCAAAATCATGCTCCTGGTATACCAAAGCGAGGCTGAGGGATTTGGGGAACAACGATATCAAAGATGGGGTCTCTTCACCATTGAGCGAACCAGATCTGGAAGTCCATCAGCAAGAAGATGAGGGATGGAATGAGTATGACCCGCAGCTCGATCCAGATATTGTCATGGAATTTGGACCTTATGGAGATGAGTTACAGTTTCTCCCAGATGAGCCTGAGGAGATTGTGGCAGAACCTCAACCTCAAACAGCAGACAATAACGCTTTCCAGGGAACTACCCATTCAAGGCACACTGTTCTTGATGACAATGATGATGACGATGAACGCATTACTATAGTGGATGAGGATGCAGGCAGGATTTTCCGAAAAGAAGCACCTCCAAGGGGTACTCAAGTAGACAGAGAAGGCGATACGTTTATGGACAACCTTGAAGGTCGAGAACCCAACCGATTTGCACCTTTTTCCTCAGAATTGGACTGGAGAGTAGCACATTGGGCAGTGAAGGATGGACCAGGCCACAATGCCTTTAATCGATTTTTGGAAATTCCAGGGGTAAGTAACTTAATTGAAATTTCATTCACTACCTTTATAATATTATGTAGGTCGTTGAGAAGCTTGGCCTTTCCTATCACAACACTCGAAGTCTCCATCAAAAGTTAGATTCTATGCCTGAAAAGGCGGATGAATGGAAGGTTCGAAAGCTTAAGTTCAATGACACTGAGGATGTATTTACTATCCGGTACCGAGATCCTATCGCCGCCATCAAAAGTCTCTGGAGCGATGTTCAACTTTCTCCAGAAATGGTCTATGCTGGCTCCAAAGTATTCTCAGATGAGACACAGAAGAATCGAATATTTTCTGAGATGTGGACAGGGAAATGGTGGCATGTGCTTCAGGTGTGACTCTACTAGTTGTTTTGCCATCCCTATATTAAAATATTGCTAGTCAATGCTTCCCAAAGGAGCTACGCTGGCTCCTGTCATTATTGCAACTGACAAAACGCAACTCACACAATTTTCTGGCAACAAATCTGCTTATCCTGTATACCTCACTGTTGGAAATATTCCAAAAGCCACCCGACGAAAACCTTCTAAACATGCATGTGTCCTTATCGCTTACCTCTCAGTGGAGAAAATTAATCGCTCGAGGATGAATGATCAGGAACATCGTTCTCGTGTGCAACGCTTGTTCCATGAGTCCATGCGCATTGTTCTTGAGCCTCTAATAGAGGCGGGAATTAATGGTGTAGCAATGACCAGTTCCGATGGTGCAGTTCGACAGGTTCACCCCATCCTCACTTGTTATGTCGCCGACTATCCAGAGCAATGCCTTGTTGCTTGTACAAAATATGGCACCTGTCCCAAGTGCAAGGCTTCTGCCAAACAGCTTGAGGATCCACTTCCTACAGAAAAACGGACTCAGCAATGGACTGAAGCGATACTAAAGGAAGGAAAGGAAAAAGCAAATGGAAATCCTCAAAAATTTCACACATATTGTATGTCCTTTGATGTTGCTGGAAGTGTCTATAGACCATTCTGGGAAGGCTTTCCCCTCTGCGACATTCATTCTTCCATCACGCCCGACGTTTTACATCAGCTTTACCAGGGAGTATTCAAGCATTTGGTTACTTGGTGCCAGAGCATCCTTACGCCTCAGGAATTGGATCGTCGCCTCCGAGCTCTTCCCCCAGCCTTTGGTCTCCGACAGTTCAAAAATGGAATATTTGCTCTGTCCCAAATATCTGGTCCAGAACGCAAAAACATGGCAAAGGTCCTACTCGGCTGCCTCGTTGGCTGTATACCTTCGAAGGGAATAGCAGCGGTCACTGCCCTCCTCGATTTTATTTACATTGCTCAGTACTCTACCCATGACTCGATTACTCTGGGCTATCTGCAAGATGCTCTGGATAGATTTCATAAAAACCGTGGATATTTTATCACAACTCTTGTCCGAGAAGACTTCAATATTCCTAAATTTCATTCTCTTCTCCACTACATCGAATCTATCGAATGCTTTGGGACAACCGACAACTACAATACTGAGATGTTTGAACGTCTCCATATCGACTTTGCCAAACATGGATGGAGGGCCTCCAATCAGCGCGACGAATTCCCGCAGATGATAAGATGGCTTTCACGCCAGGAGAAGATTATGAGTTTTGAAACTCAACAGAAGAACGACCTTCAGCACCAAGTCAGTGATTCTGAAGTAGCTTCACATGGCTCATCGATAAAGAAGAGGACACGCATCTCTATCGCTAAATACCCTAATTTTCCCAACCGCCAACTGTCTCTCATAGAGGAAAGGCACCAAGCACCCGATTTCACCTATTACCTCAAGGTATTCCTCATGGCCTTTACCGCCAATCCAATCCAGAGTCGATTGCTGGATGAAAGTGACCTTCCTTTTAAACAAGTTGATGTCTACAACATGTTCCGATTCCACCATGAAGGTATAAATGACTTAGAAGAAGAGAAGGATCTTGTAAAAGCCATTTCTAGATCTGCACAAAACCCAGATGGCCATTTCGATACTGTTGTGGTGATTGTGGGAAATGAGGCAGAGTCTACAGGGCTGGCTGGTTTGTAAATTGTCATGGGTCATTTCTTCTAGTTTACTAATGAATAACATCTAGGTACAAGAGTTGGACGAGTTCGTGTCATTTTTACTCTTCCAAAGCAAGTTGAAACGCATTCGGGAGCTCGGCCAGCACCCGAAAACTGGCCTAAGGTACCACTGGCATATATTGAATGGTATTCGAAACTGGGTGGAGCAGCTGATGCCAAGCATGGCTTGATGTATCATATTAAGAAGGTATCCACCACATCCAATCCTGGCAGAGTTCAAGGTGCTATTCTTCCATTGTCACGTATTCGACAAAGTTGTATGTTATTCCCAGTTTTTCCTGCAGTCGTGCCTACTCATTGGACTGCATCCAATGTTCTGGACCAAGCCACATCTTTTTTAGTGAATAATTGGGTTAGTAAATACAGTTATCAGTGTATTTGGTAGTTGGAAGGTCTTAGGGCCTGTTTGGATCCCCTTTTTTTTCCGATTCTGGGTTCGATTTTGGCTTTCTTTCCCTGGTTCCCATCAGAGCCAACTCCCACAGGTTTGACCAATAAAATAATTCGCGGCTCGCAACCATCAAATGAGTTGGTTCAGAAGGCGTCTAAGTGAATATCTTGACGAACCGCTAATCCAACTCCGATGATCTGAGCATTTTATCATGTGAGGTAGTTCCTGGGAAGCTCTGGTTTCTCAAACAATTGCATACATGAAATCTGTCTCGTTCTACTCTATATGAGTGAGTTTTAAGACTCTTCCTTCCCTCTCCTTCCCTCTTCTTCCTTTTTGGGAATTTATTTTCTTTTTCTTTTTATTTATGCCACACACACCAGTATCTGGCCGGAATTCCATTTCAAACCCGAATCCGCCATCAAACCGATGATTTGGCAAGTGAGTTGGAAAAAACCCGGGGATCCAAACAGGCCCTTATAGACTATAACTTAAATGTCAGACATGCAGAAGTACTTTAGGAATTTCACACTATTTTCAAAGAAATCTAAAGATGTCCAAGGCAGCTAAAGACACCAAAGACATCCAAAGACATACAAAGATTTAGAAAGATATACAGAGATATCCGATAAATCCAAAGATACACAAAGAAACACAAAGATATACAAAGATATCCAATAAATCCAAAGATACGCAAAGATCTACAAAGATATCGAATAAATCTAAAGACATCCAAAGACCTCCAAAGCTACTCCAGGAGAACCTAGGGTAAAAAAAAAGCTTTGGTCATTTTACTATTACCTAAGGTTACCTACGGTGACTTGAAAGCAAAGGTACTTTTCCAGATGTCCCTTCTCAGTTCCACACCTGGGATTATTCAGACGCGTTCTGGCCTTGTGCAGCATACGATTAACCCTTCCGATTGGGTGAAGCTATTGACTATGAGGGATCCCATGACGGTGG
>Ga0193702_1000102_pt1 | contig 36175 bp, 27 predicted proteins | sample U3a1metaG_FD_143060 | JGI IMG/M metagenome (GOLD analysis project Ga0193702, IMG submission 143060) | Soil microbial communities from a riparian zone of the East river system, Colorado, United States - U3a1 | ecosystem: Environmental > Terrestrial > Soil > Riparian zone | place: USA: East River... | reverse complement strand
CAGGGGCCAGGTGCTGGTAAAAATTGACGACCGCGACTACAAAGTAAAACTTGAACAGGCACAATCAGCACAGGTTGGCGCAAGTTCCGGTATCGGTGTTAACGAATCGCAAATTTATACCAACGAGGCAAACTCGGCTGTGGCTAAAGCAAATGTTGAGTCGGCACAGGCACGTTTGGATAAGGTTAACAAAGACTACCAGCGTTATGCTAATCTGATAAAAGATGGCTCTATAACCCAACAGCAATTTGACCAGGCAAAATCAGACCTGGATGTTGCACAGGCCGGTTTACAGGCTATGAAAGAACAGGCCAAAGCGGCAGACCAACAAATAGGCACTACGCGCAGCCAGTTAAAGGTTACCAATACCGGCGTTAGTCAAAGACAAGTTGACGTTGACTTTGCCCGGTTGCAGTTAAGCTATACCGTTATTAAAGCGCCCGCAAGTGGCATCACTTCAAAAAAGAATGTGCAATTAGGCCAGTTGGTACAGGCCGGACAAACTTTATTCTCGATAGTAAACGATAGCAGTTTATACATAACTGCCAACTTTAAAGAAACACAGCTGGATAAGATCCACAACGGCCAAAAGGTAAACATCGAAATTGATGCCTTCCCTGAATTAAAGGTAGAGGGTTCGGTTTACAACTTTTCTCCTGCTACAGGCGCTAAGTTCTCTTTGTTACCGCCGGATAACGCTACAGGTAACTATGTAAAAGTTGTACAACGCATACCTGTTAAAATAAAAATAAATGCTGATAAAGGAATAATGGATAAACTGCGCCCGGGAATGAGCGTTAATGTATCTGTTATAGTAGATGATAAATAAAAATGGCTGAAACTGGCTTTAAAAAATGGATAATTACCATCACGGTAATTATCGCTTCATTACTTGAGTTGATCGATACGACCATCGTAAATGTGTCGATACCTCAAATACAGGGTAATTTGGGCGCCACGTTGGAAGATGTTGCCTGGGTGGTTACCGGTTATGCCGTAGCAAACGTAATTATATTGCCCATGTCGGGCTGGTTGGGAAGCCGTTTTGGGCGGAAACAATACTTTATCACTTCGATAATTGTATTTACTATTGCCTCATTTTTATGCGGCAATGCTACAGGCCTAAATGAACTAATAATTTTCAGGATATTACAGGGGCTTGCAGGCGGTGGTTTGATATCAACATCGCAAGCGATTTTAGTTGAAACCTGGCCCCGCGAGCAAATAGGCACCGCAACCGCATTGTTTGGTTTGGGGGCCGTGGTAGGGCCTACTGTAGGGCCAACAATTGGCGGTTTTATTACCGATCATTTTACATGGCGCTGGATATTTTATGTAAACATCCCCGTAGGTGCATTAGCGGCATTTTGTGCTTACACGTTTATACGAGAAACACCTAAGGAGGCGAAAGGGAAACCCATAGACTGGTGGGGAATTGGCTTGCTGGCCGTTGCGGTTGGCAGCTTACAAACCATTCTTGAAAAAGGCGAATCGGAAGATTGGTTTGCAAAAACCTATATCCTGGTGCTTACTATTACAGCCGTATTGGGCGTATTTCTCTTTATCTGGCGTGAATTAAGTATTGAACACCCCATCGTAAATTTCAGCATCATGCGGCACCGAAGTTTCGCGGTGGGTATGTTTACGTCATTTGTGCTCGGTTTCGGTTTGTATGGGTCGGTATTTGTATTCCCGGTATTTTGCCAAAATCTATTAGGGTTCTCAGCGCAGCAAACGGGCGAGCTATTGTTCCCCGGCGGTTTATGTACCATTATGATGATGCCTTTTATTGGCAAGATGCTTAATAAAGGTATTCCTGCTCAGTTTATGGCTACCGGCGGTATGTTTTTATTCTTTGTGTTTACAACCATGTTAAGTAAATCAACATTAAGCACCGGGCAAAGTGATGTGTTAATACCCTTATTGATAAGAGGTGTTGGTATGGCCTTATTATTCGTTCCGTTAACTACTTTAGCAATTGCAGACCTTAAAGGCCCTGAACTTGGACAAGGTACCGGCTTAAACAATATGATGCGCCAGTTAGGCGGATCATTTGGTATAGCGGTATTAACTACAATTATCCATTTCCGGACAGCCTTTCACCGTAGTAATTTGTTATCAAACATCAACCCCTATAATAATGCGTTTACCGAAAGGTTGAATATGCTGCAGCAAAGTTTTATGGCAAAAGGAAAATCTGTTTCTGATGCACTGCATATGGCTTATGCAGCGATAGAAGGCACAGTAACCCGGCAATCGTTGTTGCTGACTTATGACGATGCTTATTATATCTCGGGTCTGGTAATGTTATTCTCCATACCATTATTATACCTGCAGCCGTTTAAGAAGAACGCGAAGGTACCAACCGACGTACACTAAAAAACAAAAGCCGCCCCACTATGAAACGGGGCGGCTTTCTCCAAAAAAAATTAACAATTAAGCTTTTGTATAATTCCCGGGTGGAACCTTTGAGGAGGTTTCTCCGGGCTTGTTTAAATCTTAGGTATAAAATTAAGAGTTTTTAATCGACAAAACATACTTTTTTTTACATTTTAACGATAAAGTTTTGCTTTTTTAGAAAATGATGTTGATAAGTTTTGTTGAGTAAACATTTGCAACCCTTACAACTTCAACAACCTTTACAACTCTTACAACCCTTTCAACTATATTTGGCCTTATGGGAATTATACATGCGCTGCAAGCCTGGTGGCAGGGCCAGTCATGGCTGGAAATAATTGGCGTTATTACCGGCCTGCTTTGCGTTTACCTGGCAGCCAAAAACATCATCTGGAACTGGCCTATCGCTATTATCAGTGTAGTTATTTACATATTCATTTTTTATAATACCCGGCTGTTTGCGGATATGGGTTTGCAGGTATATTTTTTAATTACCAATATCTATGGCTGGTATTTTTGGAGCAAAAAGCCGCTTACAGAAACTAAAACGCCCGTAATACTTATAAAAAAGAAAGAGATACTTTTTTCTCTTATAGCTATTATTGTATTCACCTATATTTTAGGTTCGGTATTAAAATATACGCCCGCCTCCTACCCTTTTATTGATAGTTTTTGTACCGCGTGCAGCTTGGTAGCGCAAATATTTTTGGCCCGAAAAGTATTGGAGAACTGGCTGATATGGATATTTGTAGACATAATTTATGTTGGTGTATACCTGTTTAAAGGATTGGACCTTACGGCAGTAATGTATGCCATTTACGTGGGTATAGCTTTAATGGGATATATTGATTGGAAAAGAGATTATAAAAAGCAGCCCATTTGAATTATGGTTGGTAAATCCGAAATTAAAAAAATAGCAATCGTCGGCCCCGAATCAACCGGGAAGTCCACCATGTCTGCCTATTTAGCTGACCACTACCATACCGTTTGGGTGCCAGAGTTTGCGCGCGGGTATTGCGGGCAGCTAACCGATACCCCTACCTGGCAGGATGAGATCAATATGTTTCATGGACAGGTGGCGTTGGAAAAAGAATTACTGCCACAAGCCAATCGCCTATTGATTTGCGATACCACCTTTATCACTGTAAAGATTTGGAGCGATTATACCTTCGGCAAATCGCCGCAGGAAGTGCTGGATGAGTTGCCAAAACACACCTATGACCTTTATCTCCTTTTAAATATCGACCTGCCCTGGCAGGAAGACCCCCTGCGTGATTTCCCCCACATGCGCGAACATTTTATGGCCATTTGGTATAAAGAACTGGGTGCCCTTAGTGCTAATTATGTACTCATTACCGGCACCGGCGATGATCGTTATCAAAACGCCGTAAACGCTATTGACGGCTTTTTGTCGTCCCTGTAATTCTTCCCAACGTTAATATTTAGTAAATTTATTTACGCTGCATGCAACGTTGTATAAAATGCTGCGTCATATAACCTGAAAGCTAAAAATTTGGAAGCCGTATTTATCGACAAGCATTACCACCTGGTGGCTGAATGCAAGCAGGGGAGTAAAAAAGCCTGTTATGAACTTTATCGGTTATATGCAAAAGCGATGCTGAACGTCGCCTTTAGGGTTGTGGGCAATATTGGCGATGCGGAAGATGTATTACAGGAAGCCTTTTTGGATGCTTTTAATAAAGTAAAGGATTTTAGGCAGGAAACCACCTTTGGTTTATGGCTTAAACAGATAGTGGTTAATAAGTCTGTCAACTTATTAAGAAAACGCAAAATAGAGTGGGCCGAATTTGAGGAAGACCGGTTTGAAAATATTGCCGATGAAACTGTTGAGGATGATGAGGATATACAATACAAGGTTGCACAGGTAAAAGAGGCTATGAAAGAATTGCCCGAAGGGTACAGGTTGGTACTATCACTCTATTTATTAGAAGGATATGACCACGAGGAGATAGGACAAATATTGAATATTGCAGAAAACACATCAAGAACCCAATTTTTGCGGGCAAAAAGAAAGCTGGTGGAGTTATTAAAGAGAAAGGAAAGTTTTGTATGAGCAAGCGATTAGAAGATTTTATAAAAGCAAACAAGGAAGAGTTTGATGAACTGGAACTAAAGGCGGGCATATGGGGTAATATTGAAGAACAGCTACCCGATGCGTTTGAAGAGGCGCCTAAACCGAAGAAAACATTTTCGCTTGGTTTTGTGCTAAAGGTAGCCGCAACAGTAATTGTAGTGATGAGCATTAGCTTTGCTATATATCTCCACAATGAAAAAGCAGGCAGCAGTATAAATCTTGCCACTATAAATCCCGAATATGCCAAACAGCAGGTGCAATACACATCGCTTATTATACAAAAGCGTAATGAGTTGAAACCGTTGTCTCAATCAGACCCGCAATTGTATAAAGAGTTTACCTCTGAGATTGCCAAAATGGATTCGACCTATAAAAAATTAAATAATGATTTGGCTACCAGCCCAAACCGCGAACTGGTTTTACGTGCAATGATCCGGAACTTGCAAATACAAACCCAGGTGCTAAATCAGCAGCTTAATGTAATTGAACAATTTAACGAATTTAAAAATCAACAAAAAAATGAAACTAAAAATATTTAGTGTTGCCTTAATGGTATTCACCGGTTTGATGGCTCATAGTACTTTAAACTATGCCCAAAGAACCAATCAAGCCGATACATCTTACACCAAAAAGCTGCAAAAAATTCAGGAGCAGATGCGTTCGTTGCAAAAAGAAATGTCAGAGTTAAGAGCAGATGAAGCAAAAAAGGGCTATCCTGATGAAGCAAGAAAGGAAAATGCAGACAGGCTGGCAAAACGACAAGCCGAGCGGGCACAAGTAGCTGCTGATAATGCTAAACGAATGAGTGAACGGATCGCTGAAAATTCCCGGCGAATGGCCGAACAGATGGTAGCAAATACGAAGCGAATAAGTGAACGGTTCGATAACAGTTTTAAAAACTTTGGCAATAATTTCAGGTTTAATTTTAACAGCAACGATTCAAGTTTGGAGAAAAAAGTCCGCAGTGGCGAGATAAAAGAAAAGACAAAAAACTTCAGTAAAAGCTATGCAGTTAACGGAAACGATAAACTGCAGATAGATAACCGTTACGGCAAAGTAACCGTAAATACCTGGGACAAAAATGAGTTTAAAGTTGAAGTGCAAATGAAGGCTTATGCCAACGATGATGCTGGCGCTCAAAAACTGCTTGATAAAACCAGTATTACTGATAGTAAGGAAAGCGACCTGGTAGGTTTTAAAACCAATATTGATAATTCAGACGATAAAGACAATAACTTTTGGGGGTTCTGGACCAATAATGGTAAAACTACCGTGCGCGAAATGATCATTAACTACACCATTTATATACCGGCTAAAAATGCGCTAAACGTCACTAACCGGTATGGTGGTATAGAATTGCCTAATGCTCTTGAGGGGAAGGTTACCATTAATAATTCTTACGGCAGTTTAATAGCTAAATCGTTAACTAATAGCGAGAATAAGGTAAATGTAAGATATGGCAACGCCAAAATAGCGAACTTTGCAGGCAGCAATTTAGATGTAGCCTACGGCAGCTTAAGCCTTGACGATGCCGACAAATTAAATGCCAGCGTACAATATGGTTCAGCTAAAATTGGAAAGATAAGTACCTCTGGGAATGTTAATGTACGGTTTGGAGGCCTGGAAATAGCCGACCTGGATAAAAACCTAAAAACCTTATCGGTTAGTTCATCATACTCACCGGTAAAAGTAAATACCCCAACCGGTACAAATGCTGATTTTGAGGTAACTGTTCGTTATGGTGACTTTCTTTATGATAATTCAGTCAGCGTAACTGCCAAAAATCCTGAAGATGGCAGGCGGGGAAGTACCAGTAAAAACTATAAGGGCCATGTAGGCAAAGGCAGCCCGGATAAAGTAATAACCGTAACTGCAAATTACGGCAGCGTTAAGTTTAATTAACAATGCCAATAGTTAACTATCAAGGCGGTGCCAAAGTTTGGCACCGCTATACTTTATAAATAGGCTTTTTGTTTATTCCACCCTATACCTGTAAACATACCGGCCAATATTGCCATCATTATCAATACCCTCTACAACCACCTTGTAATTACCTTTGCTGCCGGCATTAAAATATTCAAAAGAAGCATTGCCATCCTTGTCGGTTTGTAGCATTGGGTTCCAATAAATGGTAGTACGTAAGTCGGCAATTTCCTTATTGGTTTTTGGATCATCGTATTGCGGCGAATAAAAGTCACGGGCCTTATAAAAGCCGCCGGTTCTAAAGGTGATGGTACCGGGCGAAGGCGCCCTCACATCTACTATATCTGCGCCCCTTTTGAGTGTTATGACAAGTATTCCGGCGCTGCCTTTACCGCCGTAAGCAGCTGTCATACCTAAACTTCTTAACACCTCTATACTTGCTATCGAATTAGGCGGCAACGCGTTCAACTGCCCCACATCTGCCAGACTGCCATCAATTAATATCAGCATTGGGGGAGGAGGAACCCCCGGAATATGAAGTTTTGTAAGGTAAAAATATGAATTAGCTCCCCCATTGTTTAATGCTATACCTTGTATCCTGCCTTCTAAGCATGTTGTGATAAACCCACACTTAAAACTTGCTATGTCTTTCGATGTAAAAACCTGGTCTGCCCTTCCTGGTCCGTTTATGTTGTCAGAATATTTTAATTCAGGTGGCCCGATATCTCTGATGGTCACCTCTTTTAGCATCTTGGCCTTATCATTAATGCGATATTTTTCCTGCATCCCAAATTTCTCTCTAACGGCCTCCATAAATAATGAGGACTTCTTTAAACTGTCCATGTTAGCCATCATGTCAATGGCGGTGCTATATGCCGTTTTAGGCCAGATTGGTTTATCTAAACTAATTTGCAAGTCATAACGTTCTCTTTCGTTTACACCCTCCAACATAAACTTTGTACTGTCTGTAAAAAACAGATTGTTAAACGTAAAATGCCCGGTTTTATCTGCAGCGGTATCCAGATTAAATACCGTTGGTCCGGTAGCTAACAGCATCACTTTAGCATTGCCGAGTGGCCTGTTCCTGAGGTTTTTCAAATAACCTGATATTGCTAATCCGCTTTCGGGTTGATAAGTATCGGTGCTGTCTTTCTTCCACACAAATTTGCGGTAACCCTGTGTCAGCATCAGCGCGTCCAGGTCGTCTGCTGTTTGCTGGTCTGCCAATGCAAAATAATAGCCCGGGTTTTCCACGTATCCTTTCAGATCGGATGTAAGCAGTAAATTTGAAAGAATGTTATTTGCATTGACGTCCGATGGTAATTTATTTTCATCAATAACCGATACCGAGAAGCTGCCTTGCACGGGTTGGTCATCATTTGTTTTGGCCGTTAGGTTAAGCTTTACTTTTTGTTGTGGCGCATAAGTTTGCTTTTCTGTAGCAACATCAATTTTTAACTGATCGTTGTTTTGAACAAATAGTAAACGTTCATTCAATGGTTCGCCTGCCGATGAGAACAAAGTGAATTGTACAATACCCATCGGGAATTTACTTTTAGGGATCGTGGCGATAAAAGAGTTGCTGCCAGCCTTGCTTTTTCCTTCATAATAGACCACGCCTCCCACACAGCCTATCAGTGTCATTTCATCAGATTGTGATGCCGTGTCTTTTGTGCTAACCGCCTGCGCAGCTACTCGGATATTATCCGGCCCGGCTGTAGTTACGCTTAAAACATAGCCGCGGTTAACAGCTTGGGGAAGCGGTACTATTCTTACTGTGCTGTCCGGCAGTTTGATCTTTGCCTTGTAAGTTTCACCTTCTTTTGCGGTTATGAAAAACGTGCCCATGCCCAGGTGACTGCCTGCCAGCATTGTTACCGGGTTATCCTGCTCATCGGTAATTATCCCGGTGATGTTTACTCCCCTGCCGCCCGCGCCGGTAGCCTTAAAGGCAATTTTTTCCGGAACATCAACTGCAAAGCTCCCACCCTCAGGAAAAAACTGAACATCCACATCAGGTTTTAAAGGCAAGGCTGATTTCCCCGGCACCTTTTTAGCATTGTTAGGTTTACTAACCGCCTTTGCTGCTGAAACAAATGCCGGGTTAGGGTTAATAACGTTGATCGCCTGATCAAAGAAGTAATCCTCGCCTGCATTGCGCATCCAGCTGGTATAGGCCCGTATGTGGTAAGTGCCGCTTTCCAGCGTAAATGGTAAACTGAAGTCGCCTTTGCTTACCCCGTTTTGAAGCAGCAGCCTGATGCGCTGCTTCACCGAGTCCTTACTATCGATCAGCTCCACATTAAGCACATTGCTTACCGTAGATAGCTGGTGCTTTGCACCAGCAACTACATACGCTTTGAACCACAGGGTATCACCCACAGTATAATAGCTTTTATCTAAATGCAGGTAGGCTTTTTCGGTAATATTTGCGGCTTGCGGTTTGTCTGTTTTGGTAACCGGCACCCCGGTTACATCTACATGATAGCCGAGCGGCAGTAATTCCGCCATTTTTTGCCAGGCCCAGTAACCCGAAACAAAGAAGCTTTTTGGCGGCGTAAGGCTGCCGTTTCTGTCAATCAGAACATTATCAACCAAGGGCTTTAAACCTGATAATTGTCCATCGGGCCATAAATCTACCGAAGGATAAAGGTCAAGGCTTGAAAAAGTAAAATCCCTTGGCTGTTTGTCCCTGTTATAAACAACATATAAGTCTTTGCTACTTACGCTGCTGCCATAAAGCGGATTTAGTACCTTAAAATTACTGTCAGTCGGGAGAAATACATCATCGATTGGCAAACGGGACATTTTAGCCCCTATTGCCATTTTTGCAGGGTGTTCATAAATTGCAAATCCCGCCTCGGTAGTGTTGTTGTTATAAACCGACCTGAAAAAATGATTCACAGAACCCAGGTAGGCATCTTTACGCTTATTATCCCAGCGTTTTTGCTGTGCTGCCGATCCCTTCATCGCCTCGAAAAAAGGATACCCTGTATAAGCGAAAACGTTGTTTTTTGGGTCTAATTTAAACTCGGTTAAAACGTAGTTTAAGATATATCCCAGGCCGCTGTTTTGTATTCGTAAAATCGTATCTGCGCTGGCCTGCAGCACTTCGGTATTTTTATCATAATGAAAGCTTAAAACCTGCGGGTTAAGTATTTTACATTGCCCGGCATTGGTCGATTCGCCGATAAAATACTTAATGAATTGCTTCAGGTATTTACCCCGGTTCAGGTCGGTGCTTTTTATGGTTACCGTGTTTAACAGAATGTTATCTTCCTTAAGGCTGATAATCAGCGGCTGTAGCTTTCCATTAACGGCAACCTGGCTTACATAAGGCATGAACCCCATCATTTTTACAACAAGCTGGTAGCTGCCTGGGGCAATATCACTGATGCTGAATTTCCCGCTGTTGCCGGTGACGGTTTTGTACTGGGTATTGGTTAAGAAAATCGTTGCGCCGGGAAGGGTTTCCCCTTTTTGGTCTTTAACAATACCACTTATAAATTGGTTGTCCTGTGCCTGGGCAGTTAAACCCGTTAACAGGCAAAGTATAAATGATAAAGTTAAGTATAGGTTGCGCATGATTTTATTTTAACTACTCTACCTTATAGCGGTAAACATACCGGCCTATATTGCCATCATTATCAATACCCTCTACAACCACCTTATAATTGCCTTTGCTGCCGGCATTAAAATATTCAAAAGAAGCGTTGCCGTCCTTATCTGTTTGAAGCATGGGGTTCCAATAAATGGTGGTGCGCAGGTCGGCAATTTCCTTATTGGTTTTTGGGTCATCATATTGGGGTGAGTAAAACTCACGCACTTTATAGAATCCTCTCGGGCTGAATTTTTTATATCCCGTATAATCATCTCCGTAGGTCACATCATCGTCATCGGTTACTCTTTTGGTGGTAACATATAAGAGACCGCTCTGCGCTTTTAATACAAGCTCAATGCTTTCTATGTTGCGTGGTCTTACCGCATCAAGATCCGGAACTACAAAGCCGTCAACTATTATAAAAAGTGGCCCTGTCTTGCTACCGGCACCCATTTTCAATTGATGACGTCCATTAAACTCAAGACCGGGTATAAGGCCAATTAAAGCATCGGAAGTGTTGCCTATTTTAAGCGCCGTAAGCTGTTTAGCCGTGACAACGTAATCTGCGTGCGCTCCTTTTAGCGCGCTGTTTGGCGATGCTAAATTTTCTTGTGGCTTTGCTTTAATTAATACCTCCCTTAGTAGTTTGGCTTTGCCATTATAATCATATTTAAGTTCGGCACTATATAATTGTTTATTGATGCGGATAAATGGCAGCAGGTCAATATCATTAGTAATTGATAACTCCGGCGCGTTTTTGTTAGGTGCTGCAACAGTGTTATCCATATCAACACCTATTTTATATTGAAATCTTTGTTTTTCGGCGCTCTGCACGATGAATTTCATGCTGTTGGCAAATGCCAGATGCTTAAAAGCAAATCGTCCTGCGTTGTTTGTCACCGTATCCCAGGCAAAAAACCCGCCATCCATTGTGTACATCGTTATTGTAGCTTTTGGTGCAGGTTTATTTCCGCGAGTGATGAGATAGCCGGAAATTGTGAGCCCGGTATCTGCAGGGTATTTCGCGCCTTCCTGCCAGGTAAATTTGCGATAACCTTGTGTAAGCATCAGCGCGTCCATATCTTCTGCCATTTTTTGATCTGCCGATGCAAAATAATAGCCCGGTTTTTCAATATATCTTTTCAGGTCAGACGTAAGCAGCAGGTTCGACAAAATATTGTTTTCATTGTTGTCGTTTACAGGCACTTTGCTTTCATCGGTAACCGATACCGAAAAGCTGCCCTGCACGGGTTGGCCATCATTTGTTTTGGCCGTAAGGTTAAGTTTTACTTTTTGCCCGGGTGCATAAGTTTTCTTTTCGGTAGCAACATCCAATTGCAATTGATCATCGTTCTGGATAAACATCAATCGCTCGTTTAACGGCTCGCCAGACGATGAATACAGCGTGAACTGTACAACCCCAGTCGGGAATTTACTTTTGGGGATAATAGCGATAAATGAGTTGCTACCTGCTTTGCTTTTCCCCTGGTAATATATTTCGCCCCCCACTTTGGCTATTAACGTCATCCCATCTGTTTGTGGTGCTGCATCTTTAGTGCTAACCCCTTCTGCAGCAACCCGTATATTTTCCGATCCGGCTTGTGTTACGCTTAAAACGTACCCGTGATTAGCCAATTTTGGTAATTGCACAACACTTTCATTTCCGTTGGCGTCGGTTATTTTTGCTTTGTAGCTTTTGCCTGTTTCTGCATTCAAATAGAAAATACCCATACCCAACTTGTTGCTATTAAAATCAGCTACCTGATTACCCTGGTCGTCTGTTATTGCGCCTTTTACCGCAATACCCAATCCGTTGCTGGTTGTTGCCTTAAATGCGATTTTACAATCTATTCCGCTAACCAAGCTACCACCCTCAGGAAAAAACTGAACAGTGGTTTTTGATACCGGCGATTTGATGGGTACTACATTAGTAGAGACTATTTTGTCTGACAGTTTAATATTGCTTATTATACTGCCTGTTATAGCGGTATCAGTTTTGCTGAAGTTAATCGTCAAATTGCCCTGCCCATCGGTAATATCTTTGCCCTTACCGGTTATTTTTGTGCCTTGTTGTATGGTGTAGTTAACGTTTGTATTAACTAAAGGCTTACTATCAATATCGGCATAGCTAACAACAGCGGTTGCCTGCTGAAAGTCGTTTTGATTAGTGTAGCTATATTTTGCAATTGCAACCACATTATTGGTTACAGCGTTAATAATGTGGATATTCTTATCAAAAAAATATTCCTCGCCTGCATTGCGCATCCAAGAGGTATAGGCCCGCACACGATAGTTGCCTTCCCTTGTAGAATCTGACAATGGCAATCCGCCGTGGCATAAGCCATTTACCATAGCCAGTTTGATCAACTGCTTTACCGAGTCGCGATCATTTACCAATTCTACGTTCAGCACATTACCAATAGCTGATAGCTCGTGTTTGCTGTCCGTTACTACATAACCCTTAAACCAAATGGTATCACCTGCGCCGTAGTATGATTTATCCAGTTGCAGATAGGCTTTTTCCACCGGAGCTGCTGCCACTTGTTTTCGTAGGTTGCTTAATGTTTGCTCTAACCCTGATTGAGCAAACGTTTGAACGTGAAATAGGCAAAATATTGCTAAGAGTATCCGACCGATGAATTTAACCACTATCATTTTGAACGGTATGAAATTAAATGTATCAAAAATTGAAAGAATTTGAACTGCAAAAAACTGCTGCATCGAATCATGATGCAGCAGATAAGCATAGTTTTAATATTGGGTGTTCATTCTACAAACGCCTGGCATGTCGCTACCCGAATATCTAAAATCACATATCGAGCAGACGCTACCAGAATCACCTGGCTCACAATCGGGCGCTGCCATGCCTCCCGTAAATTGTCCCTGTGAATACCCAACGGGAATAATACCACCACACCATTCTCCACATTGTGAATAGCCATCTCCACCACTAACATTTTTCATTTCATTCTTACTGAGTTTTTTAAATTTTTCCATAACGTTTTTTTAAATTTAGATAAAATTTATTTGTTTTTTTTAACCGGCCCCGCCCCGGCTACAAAACGGTATGTATTCCTGTTAAAGTGCATACTCCTTTTTACTTTTGGCCAAAGTTTCTTTATTACTATTATTCAAGTAAGTATTTAAGGTCATTGATGTCATACAATTGCGGCAAACGATACCCATTGACTAAAAAATCGGGAGTAGCCAGGAGTTGATTTTGGATACACCAATCTGCCTGTTTAGTTGCTTTTTCAATCGGTATTTCATCAACAGCTACAGGATAAATATCAATCCATTCCAGGTATTTTTTTGAACCCGTGTGCCATAATGCCAGCGCTTCCTTTGCTTTATTGGAGCCTTCCCTATCATTAAGCGCCATGATGTGACGAATGACCGAATAACCATGCTCATGATTGCGCTCAGCAACGTCTGTGAAAACAATGCGCGCCTGCAGGTCAGTCCTTGCTTCTAACAGTTCCGTCAATAATCCATGTGCCCGTATACAGTATTTACAATGTGGATTGGTGATCATGACAATAACGTTTTTTGCTTCTTTGTTTCCGATAGTTAAACTCCATTCCTGGTCGGGTAATTGATAAAAGCGCTCTTTCTTGAGCAAGGCATCAAATAATTCGTTGTTGTACTTAAATTTGCTTAGCTGTCTTTTAAGCGGCGCCGTTGGGGTTAGTTCCATCAAACCGGGCTTAATCAGCATCCATACCAAAACGGGGGTTAATAGTCCCGCTGCCAGGGTAACAAATCCGGACGTAGTAAGTGTTCCATGGCCCTGCAACAAAAAGGGAAGGAAGGAGAAAAACTCAAGCCACAACAGGGCCTGAACTGTGCAACAAAATACGCACCATTGTTTGGCAATTTTCCATTGGTAATAAATCGAAAAAAAGGTGTAGGGCAAGCTTAGTAAATTAAGAAAAGCAAGGACGCGTAATACAGCGGCGTCTTTGCCGGCAAATAACAGCACAATCCACGTCCCCGCGAAATAAAAGAAACCGACTTCGCTCCAGGTTAAGTAACTGGTGATCTTGGCTGCCTTTGAAGAAAGTATGGCATTGCAGCTTTTGCTGTCATCTCCGCTGCAAAATTTCCGGATCAACGGGTTATTGGCATCAATACCTTGCATCAACAGCAAGACCGAACAAATAAAGCCGGCGGTTTTGAACAAAAATAGTGAAACCAACGGCAAGGTGTAACCACCCGTAAAATTGCCGTATTGCAGAAAAAGAGTGATCAATAATAAGGTGATGCCGGTTAAGGCTACCGGAAGGCGAAGGGCAGCCAATTGCTCCATGGTGCGTTTTTCAGCATAGTTGGCTTCTCCAATATGCTCCCCTTTTTCCGCTACCAACACCCTCCCGCCGTATAATTTCTCAAATTCGGCAGTAGCTATTGTTTTATTTGCAACCGTTTCGTCCGACAATTTTACATAAAAGGCAATCGCACTTCCTGTAACTGGTCAACCGGCACCTGGTACGCGGTATTGGGTATCCTGTAAAAATCAAGCACATCACTAAATGCCAGCAGGCTGTTATAGTCGGCATGTTTTTGCAGTTCATCGCTGATGCTTTGGCGGCTAACCGGGATTTCCAGTTCGGCCATAAAACGGGTTAAAACCCGGGTTGGGTTGTCTTTTTCCATTACGTGATAAGGTTTGGTTTAAATATAGTTAAAAGCTACGCGCTATTAATTTATATTTAACAATTAAACTACCTTATCCCGGTGAAAATTATGCTATAACACTCAGGTAGTGTCAATTAGTAGAACGAATATAAAAACTAAATAATTAATAATGCAAACTTATTTTAATTAATTATTAACATTTGCTTATAATAAAAAGCCCTGCCCCGATAGTTCGGGGCAGGGCTTTTTATCGCTTTTATTTAAATAACTACAAATCAATTAGTTGCGTAATTTTATTTAAAATCCTATAAATCAACCGTTTATAACACAGGCAAAATGCTTAAAATATTTATTTTACTGTATACCAGGCAGTTTTACCGTTGTTCACGTTGGTGTATGCGGTGAACATGAACACTATATATTCTACCTAAAACACCCTGCATAACAATCCCTTTAAATATTCCCCTTCGGGGAAAGATGCTCTAACCGGATGGTCTTCGGGTTGGCAAAACTGATAGATAAATTGCACCTGCTTACCCGCATCTAAAGCTGCCCAGGCTATTACCTGTTTAAAGGTTTCCATATTCATAGCGCCCGAGCAGGAATAAGTCGCTAATAAACCGCCATCATTCAAGAGCAACATCGCTAAACGGTTAAGGTCTTTATAAGCCCTTGATGCCCTGTCTAATGCCGACCGTGATGGCGCGTATTTTGGCGGATCGAGTACGATCACATCAAACTTCTCCCCTTCTTCTTTAAAAACCCTTAATTGCTTATTTACGTCTGATTGAATGGAGGTATGCGTTGTTGCATCCAGTTTATTAAGCGCTATATTTTCTTTTAACGTTTCAATTGCTAATGCCGAGCTATCCACACTGGTAACAGAGGCCGCGCCATGGTGTAAACTGTTTAAGGTAAACCCGCCGGTATAACAAAAGCAATCCAATACTTTTTTGCCTTTTGTATGCGCTGCCAGTATTTTACGATTATCGCGTTGGTCGCAATAAAATCCGGATTTCTGTCCCTCGGCTATATTGATGTTATAAATTATCCCGTTCTCTTTTACTTCGACTGATTCCGGCGGTGTAGTTCCTGCCAATACAATATTGGAAGTTTCCAACCCCTCGTGCGATCTTGAAGTAGCATCACTTTTATCAAAAATACTTGTTGGCTTCAATAAGCGTTGCAGCTCGTCAATTATAACCGGCATTACATTTTCTATTCCCGATGTCAATATCTGTACCGCTAAATGACCGGCATATTTATCTACTATTAAACCGGGCAAATAGTCCGATTCGCTAAATATCAACCGGCAGGTATTGGTTGTTCCATCAGCCAAAATATTACTGCGGCTTGCTACTGCAATCGCTACTTTATTACGGAACCAATCCTCATCCACAACAACGCTTTCATCCCATTCCAATAACCGCAAGGCCACCCGCGACTGATCATTGTAAAAGCCATAGGCCATAAAATCGCCTTTAGCGTTTATCAGCCGAACGATATCACCATTGTTAGGTTTACCCTTAACAGGCTCAATAGCTCCCGAAAAAACCCATGGATGGCGGTGTAATACGGCTTTCTCTTTACCTTTCTTTAATATAACCTCGATCATGGCTGCAAAGGTAGAATAATACCAAACAAAAAACCCGGCACCCATTAACTGGGGACCGGGTTTTAATTATATGATGGATCTAATTATTTTATTCGCCTACCAGGAAGCTGTTATTAAACCTTACACCTTCCGGGCTGTAACCGCTTATAACTACCGCACCATTTTTAGTATTGGTGATAGCTTTATCAATATCGGCTACGGTGTTTATTGGCTGCCTGTTTATGCTGGTTATTACCGAACCTACAGCAACTTCAAAATTATCAAACATACCACCCTGGCGAACCTGGGTAACTAATACGCCGTTCAATACACGGAACTTAGCTTTTTGATTTGGGCTAAGTGGTGTAAAACTGGCTCCCAACTTGTTATACAATTCTTCAGCTGATTTGGTAACAGCGACTGTACGTGTAACAGGTGCTTCGGGCTTTAAGGTAACTGTAAAGTTCTTTTCGCCGCCATCGCGTTGCACTGTTAAATGTATTTGATCGCCCGGTTTTAAACGGCCAACGTGTTCCTGCAAGTCTGATGATTCGTATACTGTATTACCCTCTACCTTTGTAATAATATCCCCTGCTTTAATACCGGCTGCTTCAGCGCCGCCACCGGCAACAAGTTCATTAACATATAGCCCATTGGTTTTATCACTGTGCACTCTTTCAGCTTGTTCGGGTATGCTAAGGTCTACATAGCTAACGCCTACAAAACCGCGCTTAACGGCGCCAAATTCCTTAATATCATTTAAAACTTTTTTAGCCAGGTTAATAGGGATGGCAAAACCATAACCCTCGTATGAGCCGGTATGTGAAGCAATGGCAGAATTTATCCCGATTAGTTCGCCTTTAGTGTTAACCAACGCGCCGCCGCTGTTACCGGGATTAATAGCGGCATCTGTTTGTATAAATGATTCTATCCCCGAATTAGCTTTTGGAGCTTGTTGCTGCCTCCTTGCAGGGCCAAACGGGTTTTGAAATTGCTCATCTTCCTGGTCCTGGGTACCAATGATACCAATACCACGGCCTTTGGCGCTTACTATACCTGCTGTAACTGTTGAAGTTAAATTAAATGGATTACCCACTGCTAATACCCACTCGCCAACCCTGGCATCATCCGAGTTACCTAATTTTACAATAGGCAGGTTGTCGGCGTCAATTTTTATAAGCGCTAAGTCTGTGTTTGGATCCGTACCGATCACCTTTGCCTTAAAATGACGGTGGTCGTTTGTAGTGATATCAATTTTATCTGCTTTTTCAACTACGTGGTTATTAGTAACAATGTAACCATCTGGAGAGATAATTACACCCGAACCTGAAGCCTGTTGAGGGGCAGACTGCATTCTTTGTCCGCGCTGGCCAAAAAAATGTTGTAACAGGTCCTGCTCATCGCTGCCTTGTGACGAGGCAGAAGCCGAATAGGTAACCCTAATGTATACCACAGCCGGGGTTACTGCCGCTGCTGCTTGTGTAAAATCAACTTCACCTGCTGATGAAGTAATGGCTGGCGCCAGGTGATTGCTGGCAAAATAAACCTTTTGTTTATCATCCAAACTCATACCATCAGTGTACTTATTTTCAAGCACTTTATATGTGCCCAACGCCATAGCACCGCCAACAAAGGCGGTTAATAATGTTAAACCAAACTTTTTCATATTATTTATTTCCTTTTTATTATTCTTTTGCACTTTTCTTTATTGCTTTTTATTACTCAAATTTAATACCATATAGACGACAAAAACAATAATAAGTTATGTTTACTTTTGTTAAAAATTGTTAAATATTATCCAACGCTATATACATATTGTTATGTCACGTTGGTGTTAATGTAAATATTAAATATCTATTGTGAAGATACATTTTTATAAATACCAGGGCGCAGGTAATGATTTTATATTGGTTGATAACCGACAAAACATCATCGATCATCACAACACTAAGCTAATTACGCATTTATGCGACAGGCGGTTTGGTATTGGTGGCGATGGTATCCTGTTTTTGCAAAATCATAACCAATATGATTTTGAGATGGTTTATTACAACGCCGATGGGCAGCCCAGCAGCATGTGCGGCAATGGTGGGCGGTGCATTGTGGCTTTTGCAAAATTTTTAGGAGTTATCAAAAATGAGACCGAATTTCTGGCAGTTGATGGCCCGCATTATGCCAAAATTTCAGAAGAAGGTGACTGGGTGAGCCTGCAAATGATAGATGTGGACGAGATCAATAGAGATACGGATGCTTATGTACTGAATACCGGCTCGCCGCATTATATAGCAATGGCTGATGGATTAAAAGATAAAGATGTTTATGCCGAAGGTTATGCCATCCGCAATAATGATACTTACAAAGCAAAAGGCATTAATGTAAATTTTGTTGAACCAACCGATACCGGTTATTTTGTACGCACATTTGAGCGCGGCGTTGAAGATGAAACCTATGCCTGCGGAACGGGCGTAACAGCAGTAGCATTGGCCATGGCAAAACACAATAACCAAACAGGCCATATTAACACGCCCATAAAGGTTTTAGGCGGCGATCTGAATATCCATTTTAATTATGACGGGCAAAAGTTTACCGATGTGTTTTTGGAGGGGCCTGCGGTGAGGGTTTTTGATGGCGAGGTGGAAATATAGATTTGACATTCACTTATTCACAATTCCCTTTTAATTTTATTGCTCTGTTAATAATTATTTAATGCCATTTACTTTATATTCCTGCAAATTCTGATTAGGTTTGAATTTTTTGTTGATGTAGCTTCTCTTAAATTTTTATCAGAAGCTAATGTTACGTGTCGACAGTTCAAAGCCTTGCCAAATTATTTATGCCATTGCCCGGCACGAATACCTGTCGTATGTAATTGAACCTCACATTGTTCAGCTAAACCCCAACGGCGAATTTTCATTAACCCACCAACGTTTATTTAGTAATACCGCTAAAGAATTTGCTCATTGTATTGATGAAACAGATCTAAAGCTGATCAAAATACTGGAAGAGATAGAGCAAGGCAACGTCATTAAACGGTTCTATAAAAAACCTATCCGCCCGTCTGAATTTTTTACCAAAATTTTTACCGAGCAGCTTTTTGATACCATCCGCCCCAAAATAGAAAAGCGTATGGCCGAAGCGTTAAGCCTGTTGGGCAATAAACCCATTTACCAGATGAGCAAAGAGGGCTACCCGGCCGAACGCAGGCTGCATATAGCTGATGAGCCAGCTTCGGTATTGTTCCACTTCCGGCGCAATGAAGAAGAGATACGGTACTTCCCCACCATCAAATACAAAGGGATGCGCATTGAGTTCATGTTTAAAAATGCCGAGATCATTTGTAATCAGCCCGCATGGATGATGATGGATGATACCCTGTATTATTTTGATAAAGAGATAGAGGGCAAAAAACTGTTCCCGTTTTTAAACAAACGTTATATCGCTGTTCCCCGGTCATCTGAAAAATCGTATTTTGAAAAGTTTGTTGCCCCGTTGATAGAAAAGCACAATGTATATGCCGAAGGCTTTACGATCGATACCGAAAAGCATGAAGCTCAGCCCATATTAAAACCCATTTATGTAGATGGCGGCACATCGCAACTACAGCTTTATTTTAAATATGCGGGGTATATTTTCCCTTATGGCGATGGACGAACTATTTCGGTACGTATGGAACACGAAGGGGATAACTATACTTTCCATCGCATTAAACGCTCTGTACTGTGGGAAAAAAACAAGCTGCACCAGTTAGAAGCTTTGGGGTTAAAAATAACATCCTCTTTATTTCAAAACCTGGAAGTAATAAACAATGATGAAGAAACCGATCAATCGTTTTCCATATTTGAATGGCTTAACCAGCATCACGATGAGTTGGTAGCAGAAGGCTTTGAAATTGAACAGCCCGAAGGGCAAAAGCGTTACGTATTTGGCACCAGTAAAATTGATCTGGAGGTTAAGGAAGATAACGACTGGTTCGATATTCATGCCTTTGTTTATTTCGGGCCATACCGCATACCTTTTATCCAGTTAAAAAACCACATCCTTAATCATAAAAAGGAATTTACCTTGCCATCAGGCGAAATAGCGGTAATTCCTGAAAAATGGTTTTCTCAATACGGCAACCTGCTGCATTTTAGCGAAGGTGGCGATCAACTTAAACTGAGAAGGCATCATATTGGTTTGGTGAATGACCTTGCCGAAGGCGAACTGGCAAGCGTAACCATGACCCGCAAGCTGCAAAAGCTTACCGATTTTGATTATTTAGAGGATATAGCCATGCCTGTAAACTTTAAGGGCAGTTTAAGGCATTATCAGCAGGCAGGCTATAACTGGTTTCATTTTCTAAAGAATTTTCATTTCGGCGGTTGTTTGGCCGATGATATGGGCCTGGGTAAAACCATCCAGACATTGGCGCTATTGCAAAAGCATAAAGAGGACACCGAAGCGGCTGGCAGTAAAAGCACATCGTTGGTTATTATGCCAACCTCGTTAATTTACAACTGGCTTAACGAGGCTAAAAAGTTTACCCCGCAATTGAGGCTGATGGTACATACCGGTACGTTCCGCTATAAATCGGCAGAGGTATTTGCCAACTATGATGTGGTTATCACCACTTATGGCATTAGCCGGATAGATATCGAATTGTTAAAGAATTATGTTTTTGACTATGTTATTTTGGACGAAAGTCAGAATATAAAAAATCCGTCCTCCAAATCCTATCACTCGGTTAAACAACTTAAATCACGCTTTAAGTTAATTTTGAGCGGCACACCCGTGGAAAACTCGGTGAACGATCTTTGGACGCAGATGTCATTTATTAACCCCGGCTTGCTGGGCACACAACAATATTTCTTAAACGAGTTTGTAACACCCATTGAAAAGAAAAAGGATGAAGATAAAGCCCGCAAGCTACAGGCATTAATAAAGCCATTTGTTTTACGCCGCACCAAAGAGCAAGTGGCAACCGAGCTTCCGCCAAAAACCGAGAACTTGTTTTATTGTAAAATGAGCGAGGAGCAATCGGCAGTTTATGAGAAAGTAAAATCTGAATACCGTAACGAATTGTTGAAAAGTTTGGAAGATGGCACCTTTGCCAAAACCCAGATACAGGTTCTGCAGGGATTGACCAAGCTACGGCAAATTGCCAATCATCCTTATATGATAGACCAGGAATACGAGGGAGATTCGGGCAAGTTTGAAAACGTAACCCATACCTTGAGAACTGTGTTGGATGGCGGGCATAAAGTACTGGTGTTTTCGCAATTTGTAAAACAGCTAAGCATTTATCGTGAATATTTTGAAGAGCAACATATCCCCTATGTATATTTAGATGGCAGCACCCAAAACCGGGGCGATGTGGTAAAACAGTTCCAGGAAGATGAAAAGACAAGGGTGTTCCTTATCTCTATAAAGGCGGGTGGTGTCGGGCTTAATTTAACCGAAGCTGACTACGTCTTCATCCTCGACCCGTGGTGGAACCCTGCTGTAGAGCAGCAAGCAATTGACCGCACGCACCGTATAGGGCAAACCAAAAATGTGTTTATCTATAAATTCATCACTAAGGACTCGGTTGAAGAAAAGATACTGGCATTACAACAACGCAAATTAAGCGTAGCACGGGCATTAATTACTACCGAGGACAGCTTTATCAAATCGCTTACGGCTGATGATATAAAAGAGATACTGGCATAGCTTATAGCTATAAGATAATACAAACACCATAGTCTATTTATCGTTACCCTTGTAATAAATACGGCAGCATGGCTAAACATATTTTATTAACAGGCGGCTCTGGTTTGGTGGGCGGCTACCTAACACAGCTTTTATTGAATAAGGGTTATGTAGTTAGCCATTTAAGCCGCGAAGCGGGAAATAACCCAAAAGTAAAAACCTTTTTATGGGATATTCACAAAGGGCAAATAGACGAGAAATGTATTGATGGTGTGGATACTATTGTTCATTTGGCAGGGGCAGGCATTGCTGATAAACACTGGACTGACAAACGTAAAAAAGAGATAATTGAAAGCCGCACAAAATCCATCGGATTGATCTATAGCCTACTCCAAAGTAAACCACACCAGGTTAAATCGGTTATTTCGGCCGCAGCTACCGGTTATTACAATGACAGGGGTGATGAACTGCTTACCGAAGAAAGTAAACCATCCAATGATTTTTTAGGGAATTGTTGTGTACAATGGGAACAAGCGGTTGATAAAGGAGAAGAGTTGGGATTAAGGGTATTGAAATTCCGGACAGGTGTAGTGCTAACAAATAAGGGCGGCGCCCTGCCTAAGCTGGCCATGCCCATAAAGTTAGGGCTGGGTTCACCCTTAGGCAGCGGTAAACAATGGATACCATGGATCCATCAACAAGATGTTATTGATCTGTATTTTTATGGAATTGAAAATGCCGGCCTTAAAGGTGTTTACAACATGGTGGCTCCAAACCCGGTAACCAATAAACAGTTGACCCAATCTGTCGCCAAAAAGTTAAAAAGGCCTTTATGGTTGCCTAATGTTCCCGCATTCGTATTAAAACTATTATTAGGCGAAATGAGCACTATTGTATTAGGCGGCTCAAAAGTTTCGGCACAAAAAATTGAGGCTACAGGTTTTAAATTTAGCTTCCCAACAATTGAAGCAGCATTGGCCGACATCTACAAATGATAAAGGCCCCGATCAGCATATTTTGGTTTCGGCGCGACCTGCGCCTGAGGGATAATGCGGGGTTATATTATGCTTTAAAAAGTGACAATCCTGTATTACCGGTTTTTATTTTTGATAAAGAGATATTAGATCAACTGGAAGACAAAGATGATGCACGAGTTACCTTTATTTATAAAACTATTGAAGAATTACAAAAGGAACTACACCGTCATGGCAGCAGTTTACTGGTGCTGTATGATAAAGCAGAACATGCGTGGGCTAAATTGTTAAAAGATTATAACATTTCTTCTGTATACACCAATCATGATTATGAACCCTATGTCAAAACCCGCGATGAGGTTATTGGACAATTACTAAACAAACATAACATTGATTTTAAAACCTATAAGGACCAGGTAATTTTTGAGAAAGATGAAGTAATTAAAGACGATGGCAAACCGTATACTGTTTATACACCCTATCAGCGTAAGTGGTATCGAACACTAAAACCGTTTCATTTAAAGCCTTATCCGACAGAAAAATATTTAAGTAACCTTGCCAGGATAGCGCCTTTTAAACTTCCCTCATTAATGGAAATTGGTTTTGAGAAAAGCGCCGCAGAGTTTCCAGATACTGATTACAAAAGCGTTATTCCTGCATATGCAGAAAAACGAAACTTTCCCGCTATAAAAGGCACATCACATATTGGCTTGCACCTTCGATTTGGCACGGTAAGCATTCGTGAACTTGTCACAACCGCGCATAAGGCTAATGAAAAAACATGGCTGAATGAACTGATATGGCGCGAGTTTTATATGATGATCTTACATCATTTCCCAAAAACAATGGATCATGCTTTCAGGACGGAGTATGACCATATTAAATGGATAAATAACGAGCAACAATTTAAGGCCTGGTGCGAGGGCACAACCGGTTTCCCGCTGGTTGACGCCGGCATGCGCGAGTTAAATGCTACAGGCTATATGCACAATCGTGTGCGTATGGTGGTAGCCAGTTTTTTAACAAAAGATTTATTGATAGACTGGCGATGGGGTGAACGTTATTTTGCCCGTAAGCTGTTAGATTATGAAATGGCCAGCAATGTTGGCGGCTGGCAGTGGGCCGCAGGGTCAGGAACAGACGCGGCACCGTACTTCCGTATTTTCAATCCCGAATCGCAACTTAAAAAATTCGATCCGGAATTGAAATACATAAAAAAATGGGTCCCGGAATATGCAGATTTTAGCAAATATCCCCAACCCATTATTGATCACGTTTTTGCTCGTGAAAGGTGTCTTAAAGTATTTAAAGCGGCCCTAAATAAATGACTTATGGCGATACACTAATTACCGCCATTTCATAATGCAGGACACTATTCACCGGCACAGGCGTTATTCCATTGCTCAAGCTAACCCTTCCATAACCTATCGGCGATGGTATTAAAAGAGATATAATTGCCCCGGTAGTGGTATAATTCTTCAGGGCTTCCTGTACGCCTGGTACCAGGTCCGGAATATCAAATGATGTACCCGTACCATCTGTAGTATTATATTGATCAAAAATAGTCCCGTTTAATTGAGACGCCGTATAGGTAGCTGTTATTGTAGTATTATTGGTAATTGGGCTGGTGCCCGTACCTACCGTGCGTAACATGTACCATAAACCGTCGGCCGTTCTTTTATAGCCGGTAAGATTATTCTGGGCTATATAGTTCCTTATAACCAAATCGTCATAAGCGGCTTCATCATTTATTGAATGGATGTAGTAATCAATACATTGATTACCTGCTATCCTGCTGTTAATATTCATTATACTTCCGGTTCCATACCCGCTTATTCCATAGGCCAGGCGTGAAGGTATCAGTACCCTGATGCTGCCCCCTCTTTTTAATACATCATGTATTACCAATTGTAAACCTGCGGGCAATGCCCTTTGAGCTATATGACCTGTAAAATCATCAAAATGGTTTGATGTCGTATCAAGCGAATTATAATTTCCATCAAAAGTATGTATCGTGTAAACAAATGCTATGCTGTCAGAATATTTATAAGAGGTCCCTGATATCCCTGGCAAAATAGTTTGGTAATATATACCCGAAGTATCACCACCTGCTGTATCGCGCTTCATTCCGCTTATACCGTTGGTGCTTATATAATTCAATATTTCTTGCTGGTCCTGTTGTTTAATATCGAGTTGAACAGTGCTTTTCCGGCATGAAAGTAAACCTATCGCAGAAAATAATAAAAGGGTAAAAATTGTTCTTTTCATTTGTTATTTATTTCGTGTTTTACACGTTTATACAGGCTATTAATGCCGGCTAATTATTTTATCTTGTATCCCGTTTCTAATTTAGTTTGTTACATCATAAAGCTGTATATCAAAATCAAGCACCGCATTGGCAGGCAAACCACCTATTAAACCAAATGCGCTGCCAATATTTGGCTGGGCATTGGGCCCGTAGGCATAGCGCGATGGAATAAGCAACCGTATTATTCCTCCTTTTTGGCACAATGGTATACCTAACTGCCACCCTCTTATCACCTGGCTCAAAATATAGGACGGATGAAAGTCGTTAGTTTCTGTAAATATTTGTTTACTGGTAAGTAATCTCCCCGTATCAGCCACCGTTACCTGTGTTGAATTTGTAAATAGAGAAGTGCCTGTTCCAGCCTGCTTTATAATATAATAAACCCCTGAGGTATCCCCCGTTGCAGCATCAACCCGCTTTGCATTTAAACCGGGGTTTGCCGCTAAATAATCACTTATTATCTTATCATCGATCAATGCCTGCGCTTTTGCCGCAGCCAATCCCGAGTCTGTTGATTTTACACAACCCACTAAAGAAGAACAAAAAACTAATAATATGAATAGTACCCTGCTCATTAATTTCCAAAAGGCAAATTTATTCTTTTATAATTCAAAAACGGCAGCTTAACATATTTTAACATTTAACGGGTTGGCGGCTAATCAAATAATAACAGTAAAAACCGTAAATATCAAAGTACTAAGGTTTATAATTGATGGTCAACTGGTTTATCTTCTTAAGCATCTCGATCAAATATGCCGCATCGGCCTCTTTAATATGATCATTGAGGTAATTATTAAACTGCTTAACAACAGCGCGGGCAAGGTGGCGCTTTTCTTTACCTAATTCTGTTAAATATATTTTAACAGACCGTTTATCGCCCTGGTTTGATTCGCGGTAGATCAACCCCGTTTTTTCAAGCTGATTCAACATGCGCGAAAGGCTGGTTGATTTTAAACCCAGTAAAGCGGCTGCCTGCGAAACGGTTGTGCCTTCGGTTTCATCAATATTGATCAATAAATAGCCTATTGATTGGGTAATGCCAAATTCTGTAACCAATTGATTATACCGGTTAGCAACGGTTTGCCAAACTATCTTTAAAAAATAATCGATAGTTTCCTGGTGTTTTACATTACTGCGCATGGTTGCCAAACGTAAGAAACAGTTGTTGATTACACAAGAGGGAATTTATCTCGAAATTCAAATTAAATCCGAAATCGAACATTCGAAATTCGAAATAAATCTACCACCCTACCTTCGTATCATCACCTCTCGGGTCAGCGCCGCCTTCATAACCTGTTGGCGTTTTTAGTATAGCATCAACCCTGCCTATGGTACTATTGGTGAATTTATATCCCTTTTGTTCCAGTTTAGTTTGTATTACCGGGTCAAAGGCCCCCCTTTCTGCCTGCACGTTATCGGGCATCCATTGGTGATGGAACCGCTTTGACGCAACCGCCTGTTGCATGTTTTGATCGAACTCAATTACGTTAAGGATGGTTTGAAATACCGAAGTAATAATAGTTGCACCACCGGGGGTACCCACTACCATAAATAACTTACCGTTTTTTTCGAGTATGGTTGGCGTCATTGCCGATAGCATCCGCTTATTTGGCTGTATGCTGTTAGCCGTACCGCCAAGCAGGCCATACATATTAGGAACGCCCGGTTTCGAGCTAAAATCGTCCATTTCATTATTCAGTAAAAAGCCGGCGCCTTTAACAAAAATTTTAGACCCAAATGTTCCGTTTAACGTAGTGGTAATAGACACCGCGTTACCCTCCTTATCCGTAATGGAATAATGCGTGGTTTGGTCGCTTTCGTAACCCACTATAGTACCCGGCTGGATGCTGGCGCTTGGCGTAGCTGCGGCCCACGTAAAACTCTTCATGCGGTTTAATATGTACGATGTTCTTAATAAGCTATCAACAGGCACTTTATAAAAATCCGGATCGCCTAAATATTTTGAACGGTCGGCATACACCCGGCGTTCGGCCTCCACCATTACCTGCACACTCGAATCCCGGTTATAGCCCCATCTATGCAGCGGGTAATTCTCTACCGATTTTAATAAGGATAACAAAGCAATCCCCCCGCTTGATGGCGGCGGAACGGTAATAATTTTATACTCTTTATAGGTTCCCGTAATAGGTTTGCGCCAAATAGCATGATAATTTTGCAGGTCGGCTTTGGTTATTAGGCCATTACCACTTTTCATTTCGGCTACTATCTCATCAGCAACAATCCCGTCATAAAAGCCTTTGCGGCCCTTGTCGCGTATTTGTTCTAATGTTTTGGCGAGGTTTTCCTGTACCAGCAGATCGCCTTCCTGCCAGGGCGTATCTTTTATGAAATAGTTTTTATCGGGATTGGCCTTTTTAAATGCCGCCTGGCTACGGTTATAAATATCAGCAAGGCGTTTGGATATCTTAAATCCATTATGAGCAAGGTCAACAGCCGGTTGTACAAGGTCGGCCCATTTTAGCTTGCCGTATTTACGGTTAGCTTCCACCATCCCATCTACCGATCCGGGTACACCCGATGCCTGGTGGGTATTTAGGCTCATACCCGGCACCACATTGCCCGCCGCATCTAAAAACATATTTACACTTGCGCCCGAGGGTGCTTTTTCCCTGAAATCCAACGTATTGGTTTCGCCGGCTGCCGAGCGATAAACCATAAACCCGCCGCCGCCAATATTGCCTGCCTCGGGGAAGGTTACCTCCAATGCAAATTGTACGGCCACAGCGGCATCAACTGCATTACCGCCTTTTTTTAATACGGCCAGCCCAACCTGCGCCGCATCAGGGTAAGCACAAACAACCATGCCATTGGCGTAGTGAGTGTTGTCGGCCTGTCCTTTTACACTAACAACAGTCAATAAATTCGCGGCTAATAAAAGCAGTATTACGTTGTATATTTTCATGTTAAAATATTGAACTTCTAAGTTAAAATATTTAATATATCATCCAAAATAAAGGTGTTCACGTTCATCACATAGCACCACCGTGAACATCTTTGCAACCTATTTATTTACAGGTAATTAAATAAAAGATGGATTTTATAATCGTTGCAACTAACTGATTTACAGTTAATTCACAAAAACATACAATTAATTGATTTATAGCTAATTAATAAGCATATTATCCATACAAAAGCACAATTAATTGATTTTCAAACTCTTAAACAATTAACACCGTGAACACTTCAATTCTTACAATAATTCAACACACACAACATAACTTTTAAATTTTCACAGTGCAGGGTCTTCTATCGGGAATCTGCGGGGGACACAGGATGTTATCCCCAGGAAAGGTCTATACAAATATGCATAGTGAATTAATTACGCATATTATAAATTTTTGTAAATTTGAATTATGGAAACATTAATTATGCATCCCCAAAATAAAGAACAATTAACGGCTTTAAAAGCGTTTGCCAAAGCCTTAAAGGTTCCTTTTGATAATGAATTAAGCGAACGGGAAAAAGGAATAAAGCTTTATGGAAAGAATATGGTGGAAAAAATTGAACGCGGAGAAAAAGCGATACAGGAAGGAGAATTTATAACGCTTGACCCTAAAAAATCGCTGTGGGAAAATATACTGTAACCATTGAAAAAGCAGCCGGGAAAGAATTGCTTGCCTTTTATAAGTCGGGAAATAAGGCCGACATCAAAAAGCTAAAACAAATATTTGAAGAATTAGAAGAACATCCTCAAGCTGGCATAGGCCAGCCCGAACAGTTAAAGCATAATTTATCCGGCTATTGGTCGCGAAGAATAAATCAAAAAGACAGGCTGATCTATAGAATTGATGAAGAAATAGTTACCGTTTTTGTTATTTCGGCATCAAGCCATTATGGTGATAAATAGTTGCTTTTTTATCCTCGCATGGTGTATCCATGTTATACTTAAATTTCTACATCCACAACAAAAACCCTAAATTTGCCGTTTTAAGGGCATGAAAAACTTTACTTACGCACTATCATTTCTAATCGCTTTCCTGTTAGTTACAACGCGGTCAAATGCGCAAACGGCTAACGATAATTATACATTCTCTGCCGGGTTAAAATTTGGCGGCTATGAAAACGGCATCTCGGGCAAATATTTTATTGCAAATAATACAGCTATCGAAGGTGTGCTGGGTTTCCGCAACGGCGGCGTAGTAATTACGGGTTTGTATGAATTAAACCAGGAAGCCTTTAACGTACCCGCGTTAAAATTTTATTATGGCTTTGGCGGCCATATAGGTGCAATTGGCAATGGCTATTACCGCAGGTTTGGCGGCGGCAGCGAGCTTTATGCCAATAACCAGATATTGCTGGGTGCCGATGGTGTTATAGGGCTCGAATATATTTTACCAAACTCGCCCATAGCGGTAAGCCTTGATCTTAACCCGAGGATAGAACTGGCCACCGGCCCGTTTTTTGACATCGCGCCGGGTTTGGGGGTGAAGTATTTCTTTAAGTAAACTCCATCCTGTCATTTCGAGCGATAGCAAGAAAACTATACATAAGCATGGTCCGTATTGTATGTGTATAGATTTCTCCCGCTGGTCGAAATGACATACCTACTATTTTATCGTTTTTTCCCGGCTCTTCCGTCGTTCCCTAACATTTGAAGTAACCAGCCACAAAACAGCGCCCACAATTCCATATACCGGGCCAACTATCAAAGAAGTTTTCAGATCGAGCTTAAATATGCCCGTCATAATGAGCGGGTACAAAAGGCCGACACCCACAATAAACGCTAAAAATATCATTAATTTCCTGTTGCCCGGTTGCATAATAGTTTTAGAATAGACAAAAATCATTCCGCGTATTTATTAGCTAACAACCTTTTTACAGCTTTTTACGTATTTACAGGTAACTGTTTGTCGTTTAAATTATTATTCTTAAATTAAAGTATTATTTTTAGCCGCCTTTTGCACAATCCTGATAAATTGAAAAAACTATTACTTAGGTATTTAATTTCGTTATTGTTAGTTATCAGCGCTTTAGCAAGTTCTTACAATTCTTTTGCCCAAACAGTTAGTATTACAGCCTTTACCGCAAATAATACTTCCGGGCCTTTGATTGCTGGGCAAACTAATATCGTGTTATTAGGGTTTACTATATCCGTTACATCAGGTACTTTAAATACCGGCGCATTTAATATGAGTTTTACTAATACCAACGGATATTTTACCAATGGGAAGGTTATTGAATCTGCTCAAGGTAGTACTACTTTCCCTGGTACAGGCTCACCAGTCAAAACATTTACTTATAATAGTGGTTTTATATCTTATAACCGGACGATAACAGCCGGTCAAAGCTATACTTACTGGATTGTAGGCGATCTCGTCCCAACTTTTGGCACATTACCAGCAACCGTAACAGTCGCTTTCAGCAATACAAATAGTACACCTAATTTTACTCCTGCTTCGTCCATAACCAATTCTGTTCCAATGGTAAACACATCGCTTTATTTTGCCTGGAACTCAACAGGGGTTACAACCCAAACTACATTAGTATTAAATAATGCATCTAATTTGGTACTATACGGGGTTACAATAACCACTAATGGCACTACAACTGTTACATCTCCTTATTTAAATTTTACTACAGGAAGTAATACCAACCCAAACGGTAATTTAACTTATCAATTGTATTTGTCAACTTCAGGTTCATTCGCAACAGCAACACAAGTGTCAGGAGCCACCTTTTCACAATCGACTAATAATTTGCGGGTATTTATTGGTAGCACTGCAACATTTAATACAGGAACGAGCTATACCTATTATTTGGTAGAAAACACGTTTACGGGCTCCAGCAATTTGCCTTTACCTTTACCTTTAACCTTTACCGGATTTGATAGTAATGGAGGTCCATATAATTACAACACAACTACAGCATCCGGATTACCTACCGTAGCTTATAACTTAGTGTCGCTTGCCTACGATTGGACAGGCGCAACCGATAATAATTTTGCAACTGCAACTAATTATACTCTTGCAGGTACTGCAACGGTTGCGTCATCATCGCCTATTTCTTCTACCGCCGTTAATATAGGTGTTAATAAAACATATACAAATTTACCAAATGTAGGTGCAAACACAACTATAGCGGCACTTAGTATAAACAATGCATTTGGGCCATCGCCATCGTTAACTATAAGTTCGGGTTTTACACTTACCAGCACATACGGTGTAAACATAACTTCAACTACCGCCAACCCGGCTACTATTAATGGCCCCGGCACATTATCCTTGCCAGCCAATTCAACTAATACCTTTGCGGCAGCATCCGTTTTTAACTTAGCCGGGGCCGCAAATTTGAGTAATGCAGGTAATTTCATTTTGTCTTCAACTTCGGTATTAAATATAACAGGTAGCTCAACGTTAGCCAATACTGGTACTTTTACTTTAAATTCTGATGCCAGCGGTTCTGCAACAATAGGTTCTTTAGTAAGCGGGAACATTACAGGTACTTACCAGGTACAACGCTTTGTAACGGGTGGCAGCGCTTCACTATATCGCGGCTATCGTAATATGTCATCCGCTATAAGCTCAACCGGTACCACCGGTGGGTTGATAGATCTGTCTTATATACCGGCAGGTACATTTGTAACAGGTGCGGTGGTCGGCACCTCTTGTACGCTATGTACGGTTGGGGGCACCTCTTCCTTATTTTTGTACAGGGAGGATGTGCCGGTGATCAATACTTCCTTTGTAAGTGGAAATTTTGTTGGGGTTACCGATATAAACGGTACTGCTTTAAAAACTACAAGCGGTGCCCCCCCGGTTGCTGGCACAGCAACCCTGCCGGCGGGCAATGGTTTTTACCTATTTTTCAGGGGCGATAGGATAAACTACGTAGTGAATAAAACCACTACACCATTTGCTGCGGCTGATAATGTTACCTTTACAACTTCGGGGACATTAAATAAAGGACAGATTATTGTGAAGGACTGGTTTAATCAAGGTTCGTCATTTTTATCTTTTACAACTGCAACAGGGGCTACCGCCCAAGGCTTTAATTTAGTAGGCAACCCTTACCCAAGTTCTATTGACTGGCATAAAGCTTTTAGCGGCACAATGACAAGTGGCATTTACGCGCCTAATACGGATCAAACTGTTTATATATATAATACAACTACAAAAAACTATTCCACTTATCAAAACACCAGCGCTAGTACGGGCACTGCGTCCGGCAGCCCAGGCGGCTCAAACATTATACCAAGCGGGCAGGGCTTTTTTGTACACGCCATTAACACCAGTGCTCAGCTTATTTTTAATGAGGATGCGAAAATTAGCTCACAACCGGCTATGTTATTGTTAAATGCGGCACTTCCCGGTTCAGTTTACTTAGACCAGCATTTGCGTCTGCGTTTGGTTAAGGATTCGGTTAATATTGATGAGTCGGTTATTGTTTTTAATGATAATGCCAGTACCAAATATCTGCCAATTGAAGATGCTTTATACTTAAAGGGTTCGGGGGTTGTAAGCCTGTCCAATATGTCGAGCGATCAAATAGCCTTAGCCATAAACCATCTCCCGCTTCCAAAATTAGCTCCAACCATAGTGCCTTTAAATGTAAGTGTTACCTCAAACGGGCCCTACAGTTTAAACTTATCAGAAGCTGTAAATATACCTGCCTTATTTGATGTTTGGCTGATGGATGCTTTTAGCAAGGATTCGGTAGATATTAAACATAACCCAACCTATAATTTTAACATCAGCGCCGATACGGCAAGCAGCAGTGCTAAACGCTTTAAACTGGTTATAAGACAAAATACAGCCAATGCTTACCATTTATTGAGTTTTAACGGGAGTAAAGCTACAGGTGGCTCGCAGCTTGTGTGGACAACCGAGAACGAAGAAAACTATACTGGCTTTACTCTTGAACGCAGCGCCAATGGCAGTACTTTTATCGCCCTGGATGTTGAGCAGGCCACCGGTGGCGGCAGCTATAGTTATTTGGATCAAAACCCCGTTGCCGGTTTAGACCTGTACCGTTTAAAACAAGTGGATGTAAACGGCACCATAACTTATTCAAATGTGGTGCAGCTGCAGTATTCAAATTTAAGCAATGCACCGCTTGCCAACGGCAATATTAATATTTTCCCTAACCCGGTAAAGGATGCCATTAATTTAAATATCGTAACCGCAAACAGCGCGCCGGCTACCTATAATATAAGCATAACCAACAGTAGTGGGTATATCATAAAAACCTTTACTTCGCAGCAAACGGTTTGGCAGAATAATATAGCTGACCTAACCCCGGGGATGTATGTTATTAAAGTGATAAACAATACCGACAATAGTGTGGTGGGTACAAATAAATTTATAAAGTTATAAGCGCATAGAATAGGTGTGGATATGAAAGCGAAAGTATTTTGGGGAACTCTTTTATTACTATTAATTAACGTGTGCAACTTATTTGCACAGGGAACGCCTTGCGGCGACAGCGGCGACCCGGACGATCCTGTAACCTGCCCCATTGATGCCTGGGTTTGGATATTGGTAGCCGTAGCCTTAATTTTTGCTACGGTACAACTGTATCATAGACAAAAAATGGCGAAAGCAATTTAAGTTTGCCTCACCAAATTAAACCCAAAAAAGCGCCGGTTTTTTTGTCAAAAATTTAAGCTCATCTTACAACAATATTTATTAGTTTGTCGTATAAGTTAATTCTTATATGTTGTAAATTTGTTTAACCGCTCACAGCACTATTTTGGCTAAACCTGTACTCTATTCTTTCCTTGCAGCTGCATTAATACTGTTTAGTAATAAGCTGTTTGCACAGGGGCTGCCTAATATTAGCTACCCCGCTTCAAGCTATATCTATAGGGTTGGCACGGCTATAGCTACTTTATCGCCATCTAATAGCGGGGGCGCGGTCTTTGCCAGTTATACTACACCTTCAAGTTTTGTGAATATAGGCAATGCGGCTGTTACCGTAACCTTAGATGCTTCGGGCAATGTTTATTCGGCCGACTTTACCGGTAAAAGAATCTTGAAATGGAACTCAAGCGCCAGTGGAGGTCCCATAAATACCACCACCACTAATGGGCCTGCAGGCATAGTTGTTGATGGCTTAGGGAACATATATGTAGGTGATAAGACTAACCATAATGTATACCAGTTTAATTCAGCCGGTACATTAACGAACACGATAACCCTGTTTAACACACCTGAAGGTTTAGCCTGCGATGCGTCAAATAATATATATGTAGCCGACGATGCAGCCGGCAATGTAGTAAAAATAGCAGCCGGAACATTGACGAAAACCCAAACCTGGACCGGGTTTGCCAGTTTCCCATATGGTATAACGGTGTTCGGAAATGATATATACGTATCAGAAAGTACCCCAGGCACTATTATCAAGATAGCAAACGGGGTAACCGGCAGTACAACTCAAACAACTTTTGCTACCGGCTTTAGCACGCCCCGGTATTTAACGGATGATGGTGGGGGTAATATATATGTTGCAGATCTGGGTAGCAATTCGATCAAAAAAATCACACCGGGCGGTGTAGTAAGCACAATAATTACCGGAGGGCTAACCAGTCCGCGGGATGTCGCTGTTAACTCTTCGGGCGTTTTTTATATTGCTAATAACGGTTCAAATGATATTGTAACATCAAGCCCGCCTTATAGTATAAGCCCAATGTCCCTGCCTGCAGGTTTAAACTTTGATTCTGTTACAGGCACTATTACCGGCACACCAACTGCAGTAACAGCTTCTACCACCTACACTATTACCGGTCATAATGCCAGCGGCAGCAACAGCACTACAATTAATATAACCTGTTATTCACAACTCGCCTGGAATGGCGCAACTAATGCCTGGGGCCTCAATACCAACTGGACCCCGGCAGTAGTGCCTACCAGTCTTGACCCGGTAAGTATTGGTTCGACAACAACTTTCACCCTGGCACCTGTTATAACTGCTAATGCTGCCGCAGCTTCTATAGTGATGGGCACGCTTGGCGGCCATGCAGCCACTATTACCGTAACCGGGGCTGCCGTTAGTTTAACGGTACCCGGCGATATCACGTATCAAAGCGATGCAAGCTCACAATCATCAGGTTTTACTGCTGCCTTTTCTGGTACCGGTACTATAAGCGCAAACAATATTAATATTATAGCCAATACCAATTTAACCTCTTATACAGAAGCTTTAACTTCATCAGTTGCCAATCTTAATTTAAGCGGCAATCTTAATTTTACTACCAGCTGGACCAGTGCCGCAAACACAGATAATGCCTCCTTTAGTTTAACAGGCGGTACGATGACAATGACTGGCATAAATACCACTAATGCGAATACATCCAACGTTGCCACCATTGCAACAAGCGGCAGTTCTGCATTGCAGTTTACAGGTACGGCGGCATTATCAGGCCTGTCAGGAATCGGGACAAATACCATAACTCTTGGCGGGGCCACAATTGGTTATACAGGAAATAATAACCAAACGGTTTATACCAATGCCGCTATAGCCAACTCATCATTAACAACCGGTATTAGCTATACCAATTTAACATTTTCGGGCACAACGGGCGTAAAAACCGCATTATCGGGCAGTTTAAATGTTAGCGGAAATTTCACCAACTCGCTTACAAGCAATGCAACAACTACTTATGTAGACCTATCTTCGCCTACTGTAAATTTTACCGGCGGCAGCGCCCAGGCTTTAGCGGGCGGCACCGGTACCGGCACAAAATTTTATAATGTTGTTTTTAGCGGGGCGGGTACAAAAACCATGAGTGGCATATTTAGTGTTGCCAGTTCGGGGGTTTTAACCATGAGCGGGGCCGTGACTACGTTAAATGCAGGCTCAGGCGTGCTCACCCTAAATTCTGATGCCACAGGTTCGGCAACAGTAGCTCAAATTACACCGGGTTCAACTATCACCGGTAATGTAACTGCCCAACGCTTTGTACAGGGGGGCAGCGCTTCGTTATACCGTGGCTACCGCAATATGTCATCCCCGATAAGCT
>Ga0193702_1000101_pt1 | contig 36365 bp, 36 predicted proteins | sample U3a1metaG_FD_143060 | JGI IMG/M metagenome (GOLD analysis project Ga0193702, IMG submission 143060) | Soil microbial communities from a riparian zone of the East river system, Colorado, United States - U3a1 | ecosystem: Environmental > Terrestrial > Soil > Riparian zone | place: USA: East River... | reverse complement strand
AGGAATTTGAAAAGCTTAAGGCAGAAAACGATAAGGACCCGCAGGCGTTTAGAGACGCGCAATTGATAGCAAACGGCATGGGAGCAATAGTAACCGCAAGGGCCAATGGCGGTATGCGTGGCAGTGGAGGCGGCGGCCGAATTGATGCTAACGGCAATGCCGTGGTTTCGCAAACTATTACAACAAAGGCACCCACTCCGGCAGTACCCAAAAATGTGATTAATAACCCTATTGAATTGCCGGAGAAGAAATAATCCTCCCACCATGTCATTTCGAACGATAGAGAGAAATCTATGAAGCGGACATGCGGTTGTGCATGATGTATAGATCTCTCTCTATCGTTCGAGATGACAATATTTAAAGCTATAACTCCTAAACCCAAATCAAATGAAACTCGCATACTTGTATCTATCACTCCTGTTCCTGCTTTGCGCCCTAACCGCTGCGGCGCAAAAGCAGGTGAGGGGCAAGGTGCGGGACAATGCCGGTAAGCCGGTTGAAGCCGCAAACGTTAACCTTAAAGACGCGGATGGCAATATTATCAAATTCACCCGTACAAATACCTCCGGCGAATACAGCCTTACTGTAGATGCAAACACAACTGGTTTAACTATTGAAGCCACGTGTATAGGCTATAAAAAAACCGCTGTAACACTTGCTGATCTGAATAAGAATTATGACCTGGTTTTGCCCGAAAGCGAAATGCAGCTAAAAGAAGTAGTGATAAAAAAACCACCTGCCCTAAAAGTTAACGGCGATACGCTTGGTTACCGCGTGGCTGATTTTGCAAACGGCCAGGACCGCAGCATTGGCGATGTGCTGCGGAAAATGCCCGGTATTGACATTGCTGATGATGGTACGATAAGCTATAACGGTAAAAATATTTCTAATTTTTATATTGATGGCGACAACCTGTTGGATGACCGGTATAACATCGCCAGCCGCAGCATACCGCATTTGGCGGTTGACCAGGTGCAGGTGATACAAAAAGATCAGCCTATAAAAATGCTGCAAAAAAATAATACCAGCGAAAACGTGGCCCTAAACCTGGTGATAAAAGATGCGTACAAGCTGCATGTAATGGGCGAAACCACCACCGGCCTTGGCGTGCCAAACCGGTACGAAGAAGACGGGACGGCTATACTGCTAAGTAAAAAAATAAAATTCATTAACAATATTACCGGTGATAATATCGGCATCGACCCGGGGTCGGATATTATATCCCATGGTTCGCCCTTTTCGGGCGGCTACTTCCTTTCTACCGATGCGGCAGGCAACCCGCCGCTGCCGCAAAACAGGTACCTGGTTAATAATGCGGGGCTCATCAACACCAATAACCTGCTCAATATTAACAAGGACCTGCAGCTAAAAACCAATATCGCCTATTTATACGATGTAACGCACCAGCAATCGCAACGTTTGCAGGAAAACTTTTTACCCGGGCAGACCATCAGCTATAACAATATTCAAAACAATACCATTAATCCGCAGGTGCTCCGCGCGCAATTTGATTTCCTCGAAAATTCAGAACACCTTTATTTCAAAGATGTTTTTTTATTGGATTACCGGCCTGTTACAACTACCTCGGCATTTATAATTAACAATATACCCGCAAACCAACAGCTTAAACAACAAACATTAGGCTTATCCAATGTTTTAAATTACCTGCTGCATTTAAGATCTAACCATATCATTAATTTTTCATCCACACTAAGCAGTGTCAATAAGCCCGAATCCTTGCTAATTACCCCCGGGTTGGATTCTGCCAATTTCAATAACAACCTCCCTTATTCAGGCCTTAACCAATATGTTACCTTGCCAACCTGGTTTGCCAGCAACTCGGGTTATATCCGTTTTGACAAAGGTAAATTTACGCAAACCTATAAGGCAGGGTTCGACTGGCAGCGGCAGCAGCTTAATTCGCAGCTTTACCGGGTACAAAATAATCAGACTACCGAACTGGTATCGCCAAATTCAGTCAACAGCCTTTACTGGCTAAAAACAAAATTGTATACCGGCGGCAATTACAGCTATACGGGCACCAAAATAACCGCTGTTTTAAATTTGCCGCTAAGTTTTAACCTGGTAAATTATAAGGACGATACGAAAAACCTAAATCAAAGCCTTCAAAAAGTATTCTTCGACCCTTCCTTTAATTTCAGTTATTATACAGATTCTAAAAATAAAATATCTTTAAATTACAACTATACTAACGGCCTGGGTATCATCAATAACGTTTATGCCGGGGCGGTGCTGGTAAATTACCAGGCATTGGTTACCAATAACGCGCCCCTCACATCGCCAAAAACACAAAGCATTGGGGCCGATTATGAATATAAAAAAGCCACAGACCTGCTATTCATAAACCTTACCGCCAATTACAACGATATGGCATCAAGCACCATTCAATCCACCATATTTAACAGCAATATTCAGCAAAATGTGGTATTGCCGCTGCCCAATCATACCCGCAGCTTAAGTTATGGCGCAAGCGCGAGCAAATATATTTTCGAGATAGCAACTACCGTAAATGGCGGCATAAGTTACAGGCGGAGCTGGTCCGAGTTTTTAGAAAACAACCAATTATTTCCATCCACTGCCCAAACATGGACTTATAAAGCCGGGTTGAACGGCAGGCTCGTGAAATTTATCACCTGGGCCTATAACATGAATTACGCCGTATCTGGAAGCAAGACAGAAAATACATCAACAAGTACTAATACCCAATTAACACAAAAGTCGACCTTGTCATTTACCACGCTAAAAAACGTTTATTTTAATATATCGGGCGACTATTTATATACTCATCGCCCCGGCCAGGACGACCTCAAATATTTATTTGCCGACATGAACATCAACTTCAGGCTGCTTAAACTAAAAACAGATATCATGTTTAGCGTAACCAATATAGCCAATGTAAAAACCTTCACCTCAATTTCACTATCGCCAAGCTCTCTCACAACCGGGACTTATACTATACCCGGTAGGGTTGCCATGCTAAAGGGTACGTTTAATTTTTAAGACATAACTGTTGGGGTAACTCCGATCTTATCATTTATAAAAAATACTAATCGATTAGTTGCAATACTAATAGATTAGTATTAACTTTATCATAAATTTAAAATGAATGATGATAGAAGGGGCAAAACATTCCATCCCATTTGCAACAGGTTTCGTCACATTTATTATTACCGAAATTATATGCTATATATCTTGCACTGTAGTTGTAACTTATTTGTTAAAAAGACGTCTTTATATAATAAATCACTAAAATTATAGTTTATATCACAATCCTAAACTAATACTATGAAGATCACTTTACTCGCAGTTATCTTAACCCTTACTGTTTATTCTTCGCTTGCGCAAAGCACCTATTCTGTTAAGGGTGTAACTACCGATAGCGCCCTGAGAAAAAAGCTAAGCCCGTCTGTATTGATATTGAACGCGAAAGATTCTATTATGCGCAGGTTTACCTATCCGGCGGATGATGGCACCTTTTCTGTAAGCGGGCTGCCGGCAGGTAAATTTATATTGATGGTTACTTACCCGGAGTATGCCGACCATATAGAAAAGTTTACGCTGGATGCCGAACACCCAACGCATGATTTTGGTACAATAAACATGGGTACCCGGTCGAAAGAACTGAATGAAGTAACCATAAAGGCCGAGACACGAGAAATTAAAATAAAAGGCGATACCATTGAATTTAATGCGAAGGCCTATGTGGTACAGCCCAATGCAAAGGTAGAGGACCTGTTAAAGCAGATACCCGGTATAGAAATAGATAAGGATGGTAAAATTACCGCCAACGGGCAGCCGGTACCCAAGGTATTGGTTGATGGCGAGGAGTTTTTTGGCGATGACCCAACGCTGGTTACGCAGAATATACGTGCGGATATGGTATCATCCGTACAGCTTTATGATAAGAAAAGCGATCAGGCGGCCTTTACCGGCGTTGATGACGGGGTAAAAACCAAAACCATTAATATTAAATTAAAGGAAGATAAGAAGAACGGCCTTTTCGGAAAAGTATCGGCGGGCGATGGCACGGGCGATTATTTTGAAGGGCAGGCATTAATTAACCGGTTTAGGGCCAAAGAGAAGTTCTCTGCCTATCTAACTACCGCGAATGATGGAAAGGTAGGGTTGGGGCTGTCAGACAATGCCACGTTAGGCACATCGGGCAATAACGTACAAATTGGCGATAATGGCGGCATATCCATCTTTTTTAATGGCGATGAAGATGCCCTGGACTCGTTCGACGGCACTTACAATGGCAACGGCTTGCCAATGGCCCGGGCCGGTGGTTTGCATTATGACGGTAAGGTCAATAACGATAAAGCCTCCATCAATGCCAATTACAAAATTGGCTCTATAGAGGTTACAGGCACACAAAGTGTCTTAACCCAATCAATTGTGCCGGGCAACGAGCAAAATACCAATACGCAGCGCACCCTGGATAATTTCTCTTTCAGGCAAAAGTTTGATATTACTTATCAAACCAAACTGGATACTACCTCTAATTTAAAATTATCCGCCGATGGTACTACTAAACATATTACCACCGATAATCATTATTTAACCCTTACCACCGATGATAACGGCAATTTAATAAACCGCAATATTAAAAGAAGCAACAGCATTACCGACCAAAGCATATTTAATGTGAGCGCCTTTTATACCAAAAAATTCAAAAAGGCCGGACGCACTTTATCATGGAACATTAGCGAGGCCTATACCAAAAACAAGGTAACGGGGTATTTATTTTCAGATATTTTTACCCCGGTAAACGCGAAGGATAGTGTTACCGATCAGTACAAACCGTCTACCACCACCAGTTCGGTATTAAACAGTAATATAACTTATTCAGAACCTATAACTAAATATACTACCATCCTGTTTAATTACGGCACCGGGTTAAATAATAGCCTTGCCAACAGGGAATCATTCAATAAGTCGGCAGGTGGCCTGTACAATATATTAGACCCTGTTTATAGTAACAATTATAAGTTTAACCAGCTAACTAACCAGTTTGGCGCCGTTTTTAACTATAAAAAAGATAAAATCTGGTTAAACTTCGGCATCAAAGCCTCAGATGTTAACTTTAAGCAAATTGACCAGTTTACCGGCAATGTATATAAAAGGGATTTTATTAACTGGACCCCGCAGGCGCTATACCAGTATCAGTTCTCCAGTTCGCAGTCATTAAGCTTTAACTATAACGGCTATACCACACAGCCCAGTATCGATCAGCTTCAGCCTATAAAGGTGAATACCGACCCGTTAAATGTCACTATAGGCAACCCAAATTTAAAGCCATCATTTGGCAATGGATTTAGCGTTAATTATAATTCATCGCAGGTATTAAGCCGGCAATCTTTTTTCCTGTTCGGTAATTTCTCGTTTACTTCTGATGCTATAGTAAGCAACCGTATTACGGACACCACTACCGGTAAATCAACTATACAAAGCGTAAACCTGGTTAACCATACCCCTTATAATTATAATTTAATTGCCCAGATGAGAAGAAGGATCAAAGGAACAGACATAGATGTGGGCTTAAATGTATCAACTAATGGAAGGACATCATATAGCTATTCGAATAACGAATTAAACAAGCAAACCAATAGCAGCTATAGGGTTGGAGTTAATATGCAAAAAAATGAGCTGAAAAAATATTCCATAACTATACAAGTAGGGCCGGGTTATAACTTTAACAAATTTTCATTAACGCCGCTAAACAACAACAACGCGCCTACCTTTAATGCAGGCGGTTATTTTACAGCCTACCTCCCGGCAAAATTCATACTTTCGTCTGATATAAGGTACTTTTATGCAGCTAAAACACAGGGTGTTGATGCCATAAACCGGACGATTTGGAACGGGTCCATTAGCAGGACATTCCTGAAGGACGACCATCTGAAGGTATCGCTTGCAGCCAATAACCTGCTTAACCAAAACCCAACTGCCAGCAGGGATGTAAGCCCTTATGCCATTACTCAAACCAGTTATAACAGTATTCAAAGATATTTCATGCTCAGCGTTAGCTGGGATTTCACCCAGTTTGGCACCGTAGCAGCAGCAAAAAATTAATCATCATGAAAAAGAAATTTATAATCCTTTCCTGCTTATTGTTAACCGGTAATATTCTTTTTGCCCAACAATTAGTCACCGGCGGCAGTGTTGAATATACAAAAAGAGTAAACATGTTCGCGGTTATTAAACAACAGATAAGCACTATTACTGCCGATGTGAACCCTTTTTTAACGCAAGGGTTTGAGCAATATAAAAAAACGCAACCGCAGTTTGCCGAACTGCAAAGCACCCTCACTTTTAGCAATAATAAAACCTTGTATACGCCGCTTCCGCCTGCACCAACCATTGTTAATTTTCAAAACAACCCGATGGGAATGCAGCCCAATACAATTTATACCGACCTGGCTGCCGGGACCTTTGTTAATCAGAAAGATGTATATGGCGAGGTTTTACTGGTAAAAGACAGCACCCGCAAAATAAACTGGAAAATAACCGACGAAACCCGCGAAATTGCAGGCTATACCTGCCGGCGCGCCAACGCGCTGGTGTTAGACTCGGTTTATATAGTGGCTTTTTATACGGATAAAATTAGGGTGAATGGCGGCCCCGAATCATTTACCGGCCTGCCGGGAATGATATTGGAAGTTGCTATACCGCACGAAAACGTAACCTGGTTTGCCACAAAAGTTAATGTGCAGACAGTTCCTGTTACTACCATTGTTCCGCCTAAAAAAGGTAAGGTAACCAATAATAAAGAATTGTATAAAACCATTAAATCGGCCCTGAATGATGCCCGGGGGATAAATGGAAATTATTATTTAAAAAGTTTGATGCTTTAAAACATCTTGGTCTCATAACAAGTTATTTACCAGGTTTATCGTTGTATTGCCTTATCTTAAATTATAGTATTTGGGGTAAGGTAAATATCGGCTTGTAAAAGCAAAGCATAAAGTCTACATTGAGTCAGCCTGAATTATTAGCTGACACTACTTCTTCTGTCCTAATATTTACGGCCCCGTTACCCGCCAGGTTTTTAAAAACCAAGTAAACAGGACATTTCGTCCTCATAAGTATAATTTTTATTACAAAATAGGTTACCCTAAAACAATTTAATCCCGATTGATATTATTACTCCAATTTTAATATCAGCCGGCATTTTAGCTACATAAGCTTTGACGAAACAATTATTTTAAGATGACCAAAAAAAACAAAAAAAACCAAACCCTGCATCATGTGCAGCTCCCCAAAACGCCAACCGGGATAACCGGGCTGGATGAAATAACCGAGGGTGGTATACCAAAGGGCAGGCCAACCTTAGTTTGCGGGCAAGCCGGTTGCGGTAAAACCTTAATGTCGTTAGAGTTTGTAGTACGCGGCGCCGTTGAGTTTAATGAACCCGGTGTTTTTATGGCGTTTGAAGAAAAAGCCGGAGAACTTGCAATGAACGTAGCCTCGTTAGGATTTGACCTGGATAAGCTACAGGCCGACAAGAAGCTACGAATTGACTATGTCCATATTGACCGCACCGAAATTGAGGAAACCGGCGAATATAACCTGGAAGGTATATTCATAAGGCTGGGCCACGCTATTGATACCATAAAAGCCAAACGGGTAGTGCTGGACACCATAGAGAACCTGTTTGCCGGGTTAACCAACCAGGCCATTTTACGTGCCGAACTGCGTAGGTTGTTTCAATGGTTAAAGGACAAAGGCGTTACCGCCATTATTACCGGCGAACGTGGCGATGGCAAATCATTAACCCGCCAGGGCCTGGAAGAATATGTATCAGATTGTGTGATATTGCTGGATCATCGGGTTATCAACCAAATATCAACCCGCCGTTTACGCATCATCAAATATCGTGGTTCTGTACATGGAACTAATGAATATCCTTTTTTAATTGATGAGGACGGCATTTCGGTTTTACCGATAACATCCTTAAAGTTAGAGAAGGAAGTGTCCTCACAAAGGGTATCGTCAGGCATCCCGGCGTTGGATGCCATGCTGGGGGGAAAGGGGTTTTTCAAGGGGGGCAGCATACTGGTATCGGGCACGGCAGGCACGGGCAAAACCAGCTTAGCGGCTTATTTTGCTAATGAAGCCTGCAACCGAAAGGAAAGATGTATTTATTTTGCCTTTGAAGAGTCGCCAAAGCAGATCGTTCGCAATATGCACTCTATTGGTGTCGACCTGCAAAAACATGTGGATAAAGGCTTATTACAGTTTTACGCCTCGCGTCCTACAATATATGGGTTAGAAATGCATTTGGTGGCCATGTATAAGCTCATTAAAAAGTTTAAGCCGCAGGTAGTAGTGCTTGATCCTATTACCAATTTGATTACAGTAGGCTCTGTAAGCGAGGTAAAAGCCATGCTGATAAGGCTGATAGACTTTTTGCAGGAAGAACAAATTACGGTAATGTTTACGGCGTTAAGCTTAAATACTGTGGTTAACGAGCAAACAGACGAGGGCGTGTCCTCATTAGTTGATGCCTGGATACTGGTACGGGATATTGAATTTAACGGCGAACGCAACCGGGGCATGTATATCATGAAATCGCGTGGTATGAAACATTCTAACCAGGTGCGCGAGTTTGTTATTACCGATAAAGGGCTCGACCTGGTTGAAGTTTACCTTGGTCCCGATGGTGTATTGACCGGCACTGCAAGAGAGGCACAAAGATTGCAGGAAGAAACCGGCGAGGTGTTGCGCGAATTTGCCGTTAACAGTAAAGACCGGGAGATATCGCGCAAGCGCAAGGTTTTGGAAGCTAAAATATCAAACCTGCAAATGGAATTTGAATCGGCAGAAGAAGAGCTAAATAAAATATACCAGGAACAAGAACTGGTAAAACAAGTAACGCACCGTACCCGGCAGGAAATTACAAAAATGCGCAGGGGTCAAATGGCCGATGTTAAAACGAAAGGTGGTAAATAATGACAAAGGAAGAAACAACAGAAGAAATAACAACTGCATACGAACTGAGATTATACGTAGCCGGTAAAACAGCAAAATCTGTCACGGCTTTGGCTAATCTTAAAAAATATTGTGAAGAGCACTTGAAAGGGCAGTATAAAATAGAAGTGATAGACCTGCTGCTGCAACCGCAGTTAGCCGAGGGCGACCAGATATTTGCTATCCCGACATTAGTGCGCAAGGTGCCCGAACCAATACGGAAAATTATTGGCGATCTTTCAAATGAGGAAAAAGTATTGGTTGGCTTGAATATCAGGCCGGCATAAACAAGTATAAATGACAGAGCAAGAACAAGTGCCCGGAATTGATGAGGTTTTAGATGATATTTACCGTTTGCGCTTATTTGTAACCGGGGCATCGCCTAATTCTGCACGGGCTATAACCAATCTTAAAACGATATGCAATGAGCATTTGAAGGAGAAGTATGAGCTGGAAATAATTGACATTTACCAGCAGCCCCTTATTGCGCAAAGTGAACAAATTATTGCCCTGCCGTTGCTGATAAAAAAGTCGCCCGGTATGGAACGACGATTGATAGGTGATATGTCAAACAAAGAACGGGTGTTGAGGGGGCTTGGCTTAACTTGATTTTTTAGATGGATTTAAAGACGCTGACATATGACGAATTATTAAGCGAAGCAAATGAACTTCGCTTTCAACTGGAGGAGGCCAATGATAACCATCAATGCCATCCGCACCGGCAGGTCGATGCGCTTGTTGTACAGGGCGAGGGCGGTCATCAGCTTTATACCCTTAAAACGGCCGATCAAACCTATCGCACGTTTATTGAAAAGATGAATGAGGGCGCGGTTACCCTAAATCATGACGGTATAATTTTATACAGCAACTCGCGCTTTGCCACAATGGTGGGTATGCCGCTGGAAAAAGTAATAGGATTAACGTTTGATAAGTTTATCCCGGCAGAATTTTCTGAAAAGTTTAGTAGTACCATCAATACCGGATGGGAGAAAGAGTGTAAAGAAGAGTTATCACTTGTTGACAGTAAGAAGCATTTGATACCATGTCTTTTATCCTGCAACACCCTGGAACTGGACGAGGGAACGGCATTGAGCCTTATACTTACTGACCTTACCATCCAAAAAGAGGCAGAAGAAGAATTAAAAAATAAGAATGAACAGTTAACAGAGGCACAAAACGCTACCGAAAAACTGAATGATGAATTGGAGGGCACGGTAAAAACCCGCACATCTGACCTGCTTGTTAGCCGCGAACATTTTAAATTACTGGCTAACAGTATCCCCCAAATGACCTGGACAAACCTGCCAAACGGGGAAGTTAATTTTTATAATCAGCGCTGGTTTGACTATACCGGGCTAACCGCTAAAGATTCACAGGATAAAAACTGGCGGAAAATGGTATCTCACCCGGACGACATGGCCATGGCCGAGGAAAAGTTTTTGGCAGCGCTTAAATCAGGAAAGCCGTACGAGGTAGAAAGCAGGTTTAAAAGGGCCGATGGCGCTTATCGCTGGCATTTGAACAGGGCGATACCCTTGCGGGATGATAACGATAAGATACTTTTTTGGGTGGGTACGGCCACTGATATTGAAGACCAGAAAGCAGAGCTGGACAGGAAGGATGAATTTATCGGGATAGCCAGCCATGAGCTTAAAACCCCGCTAACCAGCCTGAAGGGATATCTGCAACTTATCAGCTTTAAAAAAACGGGTCTGCCCGACCCGATCAGGCAATATGTTGATAAAGCGACAATTGCACTTAATAAACTACAAAACCTGGTTAATGACCTGCTGGACGTAAGCAAGATAAAGGCCGGCAAACTGGAATACGCCACCACCACCATAAACTTAGCCGAATTGATAACTACCTGTGTTGAGAATGCCGAGCATATTTATCCGGCCTACAAATTTAACAACCAGGCTACAACCGGATTTTTGATAAATGGCAACGATGAGCGGCTGGAACAGGTTTTAAACAATTTGATCAGCAATGCAGTTAAATATTCGCCCGTTAATAAAGATATAACCATAAGCACTACCAAACAAGGTGATAAAGTAAGGGTGGCGGTAACCGATGTAGGCATCGGCCTGTCTGAAACACAACAACAGCGGATATTTGAAAGGTTTTACCGTGTGGAAGACAAAAAATACATGTCGAGCGGCCTGGGGATGGGGCTATATATTTCGCAACAGATCATCCATAATCATGATGGTACAATTGGTGTAGAAAGCGAGCTGGGTAAAGGGGCAACTTTTTATTTTGACCTGACCTTGCTATAGCTAATAACAAAAAAAACATAACAAAAATGCCCCTCATTTTAAGGGGCATTCTTGTTACCAGCGCCTTCTGTAAACCCGCGGTGCATAATAGCGGCGGTAAACCGGCCTGGCATAATATCTGCCGTAAACGCGCGGGCCATATACGGGTGCCGGATAATATGGCGGCGGGGCAATTACCCTATAATAAGGAGCATAGTAAGGGGTGCCGAAACCTATGCCAACACCAACCCTAACCTGAGCATTTGCAACCTTGATGGCAAACACCATCGCTATTGCTATTATCGAAATTCTGATAGTTTTCATAGCTGTAATATTAATTTGTATACAGTTTTGACTATGCCAAACAAGCATGGTTTAAAACCAATTGTCTGCAAAATATCATACAATAAGCGTAAATAAGTTTAAGACCCCGACCGGGATAATTCTTCAAAAAGCTGTTTTTGCTTGTCGGTAAGTTTGGTAGGCAGTTGCACCTCGTAGGTAAGGTACAGGTCGCCAAAATCATTGGTTTTTTTGTAAACAGGTAATCCCTTTCCTTTCAGTTTAACTTTTGCCCCGTTTTGCGTTAACGGCATTACTTTAACCTTCACTTTGCCGGTAAGGGTATTGGCCATAATTTCGCCGCCCAATATGGCGGTATAAAGGTTAAGCTTTACGGTACCGTACAGGTCGTTGCCTTTGCGGGTAAACCGTGGGTCATCGGCTACTAAAAATTTAATATAAAGGTCGCCGGCAGTGCCGCCGCTTGCACCCGGGCCGCCATGGCCCGCAATTTTTATGGTTTGCCCGTCTGTGATTCCCGCAGGGATAGTTATCCGCAGGCTTTTACCGTTTACAATAATGGTTTGCTTATGCGTTTCGCTGGCATCTTTTAAATTCAGCTGCAACTCGGCATTCAAATCCTGCCCGCGCGACCGGCTTGCATTCCTGCCCGCGGCTTGCCCAAACATCGACTGAAAAAAATCAGAGAAATTACCGCCGAAACCATCAAAACTGTCGTTGCTGCTTTGCCGGCCAAAGCCCTGTTGCTGCCAGGCCCGCTGCTGTTCCTGCGCACGCGCATATTCCTCGCCATGCTCCCAGTTTTCACCGTATTTATCGTATTTCTTACGTTTTTCGGGATCGCTTAATACTTCATTGGCTTCATTTAGCTCCTGGAATTTCTTTTTGGCCGCCTCGTTATCCGGGTTAAGATCCGGGTGATATCTGCGCGCTAACTTTCGAAAAGCCGCTTTAATTTCTTTCTCTGTCGCGCTTTTGGGAATGCCTAATATTTGGTAGTAATCTATAAAAGCCATTGTGTTATCTACAGATCAGTAACCCGTGTGCGGGTGCGTTTAATATAGTTGCGAAAATCCAATACAATACCCGCAAATAAATAAACAATAAGCGGGAAACCTACCGCCAGGAACGAAGAATAAATAAAAAATAACCGGATCTTGGATATAGAAATATGAAAGCGTTCGCCCAAGTAAGTGCAAACCCCAAAGGAGTACCGTTCAAAAAAAGTGATTATCCGCTGCACCATATCAGGCTAACTTTAATATTTTATTACCAATGCTGCATTGCAGGCATTTTTTATAATTACAATAATAACGCTTTAATTCCAATAATGCCTGCGATTCGAACGCTGAATTTGCTTTTACGCCCAGGCTTTCAAATCCGGCAATAATATTATTCTGCTCGCCGGGCAGGCTTTCCAGTAGTTTAAGGCTCCTGTCCATAAAGTGTTGCTGCCCGTTATGCTTTCCATAACTAAACAAAAATAAGGCTAATGTGTTTAACAGCAAAATATCAACCGATGCCTGCCCTAAGTTTTTGGACGATGGCTTTGCCTCCTTATCAAACCGGTAATGCTCCTCCCAATAGGGGTTGACCTTTATATCGGTAAACAAATTTTGCAGCCCCTTTACATCCCGCGTATCCAGTACTTTCGAGAACAGGTGATTGGAGTTAACGATAAGCGCCGCAAACTGCGCCAGCCTTATGGTAGGGAAGTTTTGCGGGCGCAGCCGCATAAATTTCCATAAATGATTTTCGATGGGGGTGAGGCTGTATTTTTTACGCAGGAAGTCATATTCCTTTTTAAGGTGCTGCGGATAGGTATCTGTAAAATCGGCATCCAAAAACCCTGCCTGCCCAAATATCAGCGCCTCAATTTGCATTGGGTTGTTTTTATGTTTTGCGAGGATGTTTTGCGGTAACGATTTAGCCAGCAATTCAAAAGGCAACGCATTGATCTTAAAGCCGAAGTTGGCTGCCAAAAACTGGTAAAAGGTTTCTTCCCAATCGCCGCGGTTAAGTTGCAAGGCCTCAATAACTGCTGCCGATTTCTTTTCCAGCCGTTCTATCAATACCCGTGTAAACCAGGTGCGCAGGGTAAAATCGTCCAGTTTGCCAATGCTTGCCTCGCAGGGAATGATGGTTTGATTGCCAAATACCAGGTTATGATAGCGGCCATATAATTCGCCGGGGATACGGTCCTTTAGTTCGAGCGTGGGTATCTTTCGGCCATCGGTTAACACCAACGGCTCATCATCGCGGTAAACTACGTGCAGGATCACATTATCATAAGCACTATCCGTAGAGTGTTTATGTTTTTGCCAATCGGACGAGGAGAGGTGCAGCTCCACGTTACCTGCCCACATCGTATCGCCTATCTTTATCCTTGCATTCTGAAAATCGGGCCCCGAATCGGTATTATGAATGCCTGCCGAATATATCTCAATTACATCGCCGTCAACCGTTTGCAGCTCAACCCGATCGAACAGGCGGAACTTCCATACGTAATGCAAAAAGTCTTCGGTAAAAAGCATTAAGCAATTTAGCAAGATTAATCAATAAACAAAAACCACAGCAATAGCAGGGTTAACATAACTTAACACAATTCAAAATTTATTGTGTTAAATTGTTCATAATCAAATATTTGTAATTTATCAGGGTTAACATAAAAAGCATGTTTTGTTAACCCTCGTCCTTGTTGGTGTTGTCACAATAGATGTTCGGAATATTGAAATAACCGCCCAGACTCCTTCCCTTGGGAAGGGTGTGATGGGTTGTGAAGTGGCGGGTAGGGGTTTCGCCGCTGTGCATCTTTGCGAAACCCCTCCCTCCGCCCTCCCAAGGGAGGGAATCGCACAGGGCCCTGCTTTTTAAAAATTCGTGTACTACCGCAAGCGGGACGCTTGCGGTAGCGGCGGGCGTAGATAATAAAAGTGATTTGTAATTTTATTTACATTTATTAATCTATTTTTATAGACCAATGAAGCCAGATCGTTATTTATACATCATATTGGTCATTTGTCCTTATTTGACTTTGGCACAGATAAAACAGGATATCATAGTTCCCAACAAAATACGTATTCAAAACATAAAATGCTTTCAAAAAAACAAGCATTGCACCAAAGAGCAGGACTACCCTCGCATAACATATTTAAAGAATCGCTTAATTGAAAAACGTATCAATAACAAAATATTAAAAGCATTTAATATAAAGGATTTTAAAGCGCTTGTCAATCAACCTGATTGCCGGGTTGAAGATCAAATTTCATATCATATATCTACCTTTAAAGAAAAGATATTGAGTATAGAAATGGGACAGCATTTTTTGGGTAAAGGTGCAGCACATAGTTACAATAGTATGTCTACATTGAATTTCAATTTATATACTGGTAACATAATTCCCGGAAAGTCGATTTTTAAAAATGATTCAGCAGCTACAGCCGTAAAAGATATTATACTTATCAAAGCAAAAAAGCAACTTGATAGCCTTAACGCTTCCGGCTTATTAGCAGAAGTTTCTGAAAGCATAGATCAATGGGTTTATTCAGTAAATAGTAAAGGGTTTATATTTTACGCGAATACGTCAGATGGTGGGTTACAGTATATCGAGATACCTATTTCACATAGTGAAATTAAGTACCTTGTAAAAGAGGATTTCTATAAATTATAAGATAAACCCAATGCAACAATCTCCCCCCACCACCGCCCACCGCATCAAATCCATCATCGGTGGCTCATTAGGTAATTTGGTGGAGTGGTACGATTGGTATGCTTACACGGCTTTTTCCTTGTATTTCTCGGCGGCATTTTTCCCGTCGGGTAACCAGGTTACACAGTTGTTAAATACCTCGGGCATATTTGCTATCGGCTTTTTAATGCGGCCCATAGGTGGGTGGATAATGGGTACTTATGCCGATAAAAAGGGCCGCAAGCCCGCGCTAACCTTATCCGTTTTGCTGATGAGTATTGGTTCATTAATGATAGCCATTGTGCCGGGTTATAAACATATCGGCGTAGCCGCGCCCATCATATTGCTAATTGCCCGTATGGTACAGGGCCTAAGCGTTGGCGGCGAGTACGGCACCAGCGCCACCTACCTAAGCGAAATGGCTACCAAAAAGCACCGGGGATTTTATTCCAGCTTTCAATATGTAACCTTAATTATGGGACAACTCATCGCCTTAGCCGTATTGATATTATTGCAGCGCCTGTTTTTAACCGAGCTCCAACTGCACCAATGGGGCTGGCGCATCCCGTTTGGCATTGGCGCGGTATTGGCCATATCCGTAATGTACCTGCGCCGCAGTTTGCAGGAATCCGTATCGTTTAAAGACGAAACCCAGCCCGTTCAAAAACGCGGAACTTTAAAAGCATTGGCGCAACACCCAAAAGCGGTGTTTACCGTTATCGGCCTCACCGTTGGCGGCACGGTAGCTTTTTACACCTTTACCACCTATATGCAAAAGTTTTTGGTGATCACCTCCGGCTTTTCAAAAAGCAGCGCCACCTTAATATCATCCTTAACCCTGATAATTTTTATGCTGCTGCAACCGGCATTTGGCTTATTGTCTGACAAAATAGGCCGCAAACCGTTGCTGATTGGCTTTGGTATACTGGGTTCTATCACCACCATACCCATATTAACGGCTTTAGGCAATACTAAAGACGTTTGGCTGGCCTTTGCCCTAATCATGGCGGCATTGATCATAACAAGCGGCTATACCGCCATAAACGCCGTTGTTAAAGCCGAGTTGTTCCCGGCAAATATTCGCGCGTTGGGTGTAGGCTTTCCGTATGCCATAGCCGTTTCCGTCTTCGGCGGCACTGCCGAGCCATTGGCCCTTAGCTTTAAAAGCGGCGGACACCAGGAATATTTTTACTGGTATGTTACGGGGTGTATATTGCTGTCGCTGGTGTTGTATGTAACGATGGGGGATACCAAGAAGTATTCGAAGATAGAAACTGATTGACCGCAACCGCGTGGTGATAACTCACCCCGACTACGCTTCGCTGGTCGACCCTCTCTTCCGCAAGCGGAAAAGAGGGTTGGGAATAATCAAAAAAGTTTTTAATCCCCTCTTTCCGCCGCAGGCGGAGAGAGGGTGGCCGGGCGAAGCAACGGCCGGGTGAGTAATTGTACGAGCGATATACAACGATATGCCCTTATATCAAACTCGATATAATATTAATGCTCAATGCTACAATGGCCGTATTAAACGCAAACGAGATCAACGCGTGCAGCAAACACAGCCTGCGGATGCCTCTGTCCGATATTTCTACATCTGATACCTGGAACGTCATACCAATAACGAACGAGAAATATACAAAATCTAAATAATCGGGTTCGGTTTCTTCGGGAAACTGTAACCCGCCATAAGGCCTTGTTTTACCGTCGTCCGTATCGGTATCGTAATACATGTGCGCATAACGCATGGTAAACAGCGTATGCACCAGCCACCAGGATACTATAACCGATATCATGGCCAGGAAAATATGACCGGTTACATCACCGTCATGCCCCTTGGTCGATTTTAATAAAAACAGTATCGCCCCCAAACTTATTACCGATGCGGCTACTACGAACAGGAAGATCATTGTACGACTTGAATCCTGTAAGCGCGCAATTTTCCTGATCTCGCGCGGGTGCGCTTTTAAGATGATGAGCCAATCCATTATAATAACACTCTGTGCAAACGCTATCCAGGTTATTAAGGCAACAGCCGGTACGCTGTAGTTGTTTCTTGTAAAAAAGAAAGCCACCCCCGCTACAATAAGCGCAAAATAAACCCTATAATGAGCATCAAGCCTGAAGAAAACATTATTAGGAAGTTTTACTTTGGTAGGGATCTTAATTTTATCGGCCATAAGTTTATTTGGTTTAAGTTAATCAATTATATCCGCTACGCGGCCAACTTGCCCGTCTTCTAATCTTACTTTTATACCACGCGAATGGTATGCCGAACTGGTTAGCAGGTCCTTCACTATGCCCCGCGTTTTTTTACCAGAGCGCTGGTCCTTTTTTAGGATGATATCGACTTCAAGTCCCGGGTATATATCGCTTCGGTTTTGTCCGTTCATTAGTTGGATTTCACTGATTTAATTTGATTTCACGGATTTATGAAACGAGTTTGTTTATTGCTACGCTAACTTTTTCAAAATTAAAGCTGCCTAATAATTTATCCATTGCGGCAGTAATATGTTCATTACCTAAGTTACCTATGCTGCCCTCATGGGTATGGTTAACCTGTTTATCGGGGTTAAAGTTGCCCTGTTCAATGGCCAGTCCAACCTGTTTATAGGCATCCCTAAAAGGTGTGCCGCTTAATACCAAACGGTTAACCTCTTCCACACTAAATAGATAAGCATATTTAGGGTCGTTCAATATATCTGTTTTAACCGTTATGTTTTGCAGCATAAAGGTGGCCATGTGCAGGCAGTTCTTCAGATCGGTAAAGGCAGGGAACAACAACTCTTTCAACAACTGCAATTCGCGGTGATAGCCGGAAGGCAGGTTGGTGGTCATCATTGCCACATCATTGGGTAATGCCTGTATGCGGTTGCATTTGCCGCGCATAATTTCCCAAACATCGGGGTTCTTTTTATGCGGCATAATACTGCTGCCGGTGGTTAAGGTATCCGGGTAGCTCACAAAAGCAAAATTCTGGCTTAAGTATAAAGTCTGGTCCATAGCCATTTTAGCCAGCGTTGCCGCGATGGATGATAAGGCCTGCGCAATTATCCTTTCGGTTTTACCGCGCCCCATTTGCGCATAAACCACGTTATAATTAAGACTGTCGAAACCCAGTAATTTGGTGGTCAAAGTCCGGTTTAACGGGAAAGAGGAACCATAACCCGCTGCCGAACCTAAAGGGTTTTTATTAGTGATCTTATAAGCAGCCAGTACCAGTTCCAGATCATCGGCTAAACTCTCGGCATAGGCACCAAACCATAAGCCAAATGAGGACGGCATGGCTACCTGTAAATGGGTATATCCCGGCAATAAAACGTCTTTATGCTTTTCGCTTAGTTCAATAAGGGTGCGGAACAGGGTGTTCGTTTCTTCCACCACCTGTTGTAATTCGTGGCGGAAAAATAATTTAAGGTCAACCAAAACCTGGTCGTTACGCGAACGGCCGCTGTGTATCTTTTTACCGGCATCGCCAATGCGTTGGGTAAGCAGTAATTCTACTTGCGAGTGTACATCTTCCACACCCGGCTCTATGGTAAAATTACCGGCTGCTATATCGGCATAAATATGCTTTAACTCCTTTTGGGCAGATTGTAGATCATCAGTACTCATTAAGCCGATGCTTGCCAACATTTGCGTATGTGCCAACGAACCCAGCACATCAAAAGCAGCCATTTGATGGTCAAACTCCGTATCGCGGCCAACAGTAAAATTTTCTACTAGTTGATTAACGTTAGTGGTTTTTTGCCAAAGCTTGCTCATGGTACAAATATGCTATAAATATTTTATTTAAGTTTTAAGCTTGCGCTCGTTTATAACGAGTGCTTAATATGGATTAGCGATTATATCGCCACACGCGCATCGCAGATGCGTAAACACGTTAAGCACTCGTTATAAACGAGCGCAAGTGATCAGATAACTTTTTCAAGCATTGCGACATACAACTCAATCCCCTCCCTAATCTCCTCCACAAAAACAAACTCATCTGCCGTATGCGACCGTGCCGAATCGCCGGGGCCAATTTTAATGGATTGTATATCCAGCAGCGCCTGGTCTGATGTGGTAGGGGAGCCGTAAGTAGTCCGGCCTAAAGCAATACCTGCCTGTACAATGGGATGGTTCCTGTCAATCGATGATGGTTTTAAACGTACCGAACGCGGCGTTACCTCGCAATGCACATGCTGGCGGATGATGTCTAAAACTTCTTCATTGCGGTAAGCATCCGTTACCCGCACATCCACCGTAAACGTACAACTCGCCGGCACTACGTTATGCTGCGACCCGGCATTGATAATGGTAACCGACATTTTTACCGGCCCAAATACATCCGACTCCTTAGGGAATTTAAACGTACTGAACCATTCAATATCATGTATGGCGCGGTAAATGGCGTTGTCGCCTTCTTCGCGGGCAGCGTGGCCGGCCTTGCCGTGGGCAACGCAATCCAGCACCATTAAGCCTTTCTCGGCAACGGCCAATTGCATTAAGGTAGGTTCGCCAACTATGGCAAAATCGAGCTTGCCTAAATCGGGAATAATGAGTTCCAGGCCATTAACACCGGATATTTCTTCCTCGGCAGTAACAGCCAGGCAAAAATTATATTTCAGATCATCACGCTCATAAAAATAAAGGAATACAGCGATCAGCGATACCAAACATCCGCCCGCGTCATTGCTGCCCAAACCGTATAATTTGCCATCTTCTGTAACACCGTCAAACGGGTCGCGGGTATAACCCGAATTTGGCTTAACCGTATCATGGTGCGAGTTAAGCAGGATGGTGGGCTTTGCCGCGTCAAAATGTTTATTGTAGGCCCAAAGGTTATTGAGTTTCCGGTTTGGGATGATATTATTGGTATGTAAAAACTGCTCGATCAGATCAGCCGTCCGGTTCTCTTCCTTGCTGTAGGATGGGATAGAAACCAGTTGTTGCAATAACTGCAATGCTTGCTGATATAGGGCGTTGATGTCGGTCATGATAGGGGACAAAAATAGGTTATTTTGTCTGAACTGGGATTAAACAGATTTAAGGATTTTTGGGATATTAATTTGGAATTTACCATGATCCTGTAAATCTTTAAATCCCAAAAATCCCGGTTCTGACTACCCAAACAACCCTTTGTCCCTGTCAATAAAATGCGGCCTATGTAAGTTTAAACCCAATTTCAGGTTCAACTGCTCACTTACATAATCGGGCAGCTCGGGCGAGTAACGCTCATCGTGCTGGTGCATAAAGAACCAGACCGATTGCAGGCCCATGCCGCGCCATTGTTTAATGCGGTCCACCCATTCATCAACACGGGTAAAATCGGTGCGGTCTAAACTATTGCCTACAAAACGGATAAAGGCTTGCGGCGTTGGTAAATTCATATGTACCACATCGCGCCTGCCGGATGCATCGGTAATTACCGCGCCTATGTTTAGCTGTTTAAAAAGATTAAATACCTGCTCGCTGTTCTCGGGAATAGCAAACCAGTCCTTATGCCTTAACTCCACAAAAACGGGGATGTCTTTTGGCAAGTGTTCCAGGTAAGTTTTTAACTCGGGGAAGCTTTTGGGTGTATAGTTATCGCTTAGCTGCAAAAACAACGGCCCCAGCTTATCGCCGAAGGCTAAAATGCCTTCATAAAACTGCGTAGTAATATCATCCGCATTTTTTAACCTGCGGATATGGGTTATGCTTTGCGAAAACTTAGGGCAAAACTTAAACCCCGGGCTTTCATCCGCCTTCTGTTTCCATTTGCTGATGGTAGAAGCCGGATAGACATTATAAAAAGTGGCATTCAGCTCAATGCAATCAAAATGCTTTACATATTCATCTAAAAAATTAGCGTCTTTTGTTTTTGGCGGATAGATCTTACCCAGCCATTCCTTACGTCCCCATTTGGCACAGCCCACATGCACCTTCAATGGCTGGCTGTTTTTAGCTGCTGCAAGCGTAGCGATGGTCAAAGCAGGATCGAGCGGAAGCGTAAAGTCCACTTCGGCTAATTCATGTGACGCTACCCGGCCAAATTCCATGTATTAATGAGTGAATTAGTGATTGATTGAATGAGTGAATGGTGTGTTTGCGAAAGATTTGACAACTTTTTAAAAGTTGTCAAATCAGGTTTACGCAATTATTTCTGTTCTGAAAGTCGGCACTGCGCGTTTTTTTGATGCCTGCTCATAACCATAAGCCAGTTTTATCAAATTCCCTTCGTCATAAGCGGTGCTTACAAATGATAGGCCTATCGGCAAACCATGCACGGTTCCCATAGGCACAGTTATATGTGGGTAACCTGCCATTGCCGCCGGGCCGGCGAAAGAAAATCCGCCGCCATAATCACCGCTAACCAGGTCTATACAACAGGCCGGCCCGTTGGTAACGCCAATAATGGCATCCAGCTTATTTGTTTTTAACACGTTATCAATAATCGCTTTGGTGCCATCGCTGGTGCCTTTTAGCGCGTCTAAATATTCTTTGCTGTCCAATCCTTCGCGTTTTTGCGATTGCTCCAACGTTTCCTGTTTAAAGTAAGGCATGGCCTTAGCCTCGTTAGCTTTATTAAAATCTATCACCTCCTGTAACGATTTTACCTTGCTGGTTGCTTTGCTTAAATACGCGTTCAGGCCGTCCTTAAATTCATATTGCAGTACCGTATTTTCGCCGCCGCTGACACCCCTCACCGGGGTTAAAAGATCAATCTCAATGATTTCTGCACCCTTGCTTTTTAACAGGTCAATGGCTTGATGGAATAAGGCCAGAACTGTTTCATTACCCCGTAAATGCGTTTTCTCCAGGCCTATACGTTTGCCTTTTAATCCATCGATATCTAAAAACCGGGTATAATCCTTTTCAATTTTAGCATTGGGGTTTAGGGTGAAGCTATCCTCCTGGTCAACGCCTGTTAACAGGCCCAACAAAATTGCTGCATCCTTAACCGTGCGTGCCATTGGCCCGGCGGTATCCTGCGTTTTAGAAATGGGGATAATGCCTGTACGGCTCCATAATCCCACGGTTGGTTTAATGCCCACCAATCCGTTAACAGATGATGGTGATACGATAGACCCATTGGTTTCTGTACCGATACCAATAGTAGCTAAACTGGCAGATACGCCCGAGCCCGTTCCCGCGCTCGATCCGCTTGGGTTGCGCACGGTTACATAAGGCATTTTAGTTTGCCCGCCACGGCTGCTCCATCCACTTGTCGACCGTGTTGAACGGAAGTTTGCCCACTCGCTTAAGTTGGTTTTGCCTAAAATTACCGCGCCTGCTTCGCGCAGTTTAGCGGCTATAAAGGCATCGTGTGGGTATATATTGTCGGCTATGGCCAATGCACCGGCTGTGGTGTGCATCTTATCGGCGGTACTGATATTGTCTTTTATAATAATGGGTATGCCATGCATTGGCCCGCGTACTTTGCCTTTGCTGCGTTCCTTGTCCATCGCGTCAGCAATTTTTAAGGCATCCGGGTTTAGTTCGATTATCGCGTTAAGCTTCGGGCCGCTTTTGTCTATTTCATGTATCCGTTTTAGATACATTTCAACAATAGAACGCGAGGTATATACCTTGGTTTGCATTTTATGCTGCAAGTCGGTAATGGTAGCTTCGCTCAGCAAAAACTCACCCACTTTAGCGGTAGGTGCGGCATTACTTTCACTTGTTGATGATGCTAATAAATTGGATGTGCCCGCAGCTACGGCACCGAGGGTTAACCCCGAGGTTTTTAGGAAGTTTCTTCTTTGCATGACAAGTAGTTAAAAACCTAAAAATAACAAAAAAAATGGTGGATGTGCAAATGAAACTAATGTGCAGATGTGCGGATATGCAGATGTGCAAATGAAGTTAATGTGCGTATGTGCAAATATGCAGATGTGCAAATGAAAAATATGCAAACTAAAACTCAGGTATAATTAAACCAACGACAGGCATCTGCACATCTACACATTTGCATATCTGCACATCGCCATGGCATCAGCACATCCACGCATTTGCATATTTGCACATCTCAAAGGCATCTGCACATTTGCATATCTGCACATTCAAACATCAAATAGAGTGGCCTATTTTGAATAGCCTGTCGACCGAATAATAATTATACGGTTCAAAGTAATAGATAAAAGCGAAGCAGATACCGTAAATGATCTGGGTAAAAACATTTTCCCATTGCTCTATCATTGATGAGCCGAATATCAGCGCCAGCATGATTAGCACACCCAATACCGCCGCGAAACGCGTAAATAACCCGAGGATGAGTAGGGCGCCTGTCAATAATTCTACAAAGGGCAGTACATGACTAAACGCCTCTACTAAAGCTAATGGTAATACCGCGTTTTTAAACTGCTCGTTCATATGGTTGGCAAAGTCGGCCAGTTTGGGTAAGCGGTCCAGTCCATGCCCCAGCATGCTCATGGCAACGGGCAGGCGACCTAATAAATAAGCTATTCTTTCTTTTTTAATAACCATATTTATTTAAACAGTTCAGCAGCAATTTGTTTGCTTATTTATCAAATTTTGAGCCGCAGCCCGTCATAAGCCAGCTCAATATTCAGCGGAAGGTCCTTTGATATATCCGCATGTTTACCCAGGCGGTGGCTTATGTGGGTGAAATAAGTTTTCTCGGCGCCAATTTCCTGCGCAAAGGCAATAGCCTCGTCCAGCGTAAAATGCGAAATATGGGTTTGCTTTTGCAGCGCGTTTATCACCAGTGTTTTTGAGCCTTTTATCTTTTCTTTTTCAACATCAGCTATGGTTTTGGCATCCGTTATATAGGTAAAATCCTTTATCCGGAAACCTTTTACCGGCAACAGGTAGTGCATAACCTCGATAGGTGTAAACTGAATATTGCTGATGGAGAACGGCTCGTTATCAATGGTATGTACCGTAATTTCGGGGATGCCGGGATACCTTATCAGTTCGTCAAATATATAAGGATATTCCCGCTGCAATGCCTTTTGTACGCGGGTATCGGCATAAACCGGGATAGCGGCATTTTGCTTGTAATTAAACGCGCGGATATCATCCATGCCAGCTATATGGTCCTTGTGCTCGTGGGTAAAAACAATAGCATCCAGGTGCTGCACCTTTTCCCTCAACATCTGCTGACGGAAATCGGGCCCCGAATCAATTACAATAACCTTCCCCTCACCCTCAACCATTATGGACGAGCGCAGTCGCTTATCCTTATGGTCATGCGAGGTGCATACCTCGCAGCCGCAGGCAATTACAGGCACACCCTGCGAAGTTCCGGTCCCTAAAAATGTAATGGTCACAGTTGCAGTTTGGTTTGTTTAAGCTGGTACAGGTAAGCGGTTTGTTTATCGTCCAGTAAGTTTTGATCTATCTCCAGTGTTTGCAGTAATTCGGCAAGGCCGGCTATTTTGCTTTCTAAATTCGAGAACCGGTTTACCACAATTACCTTACTGTTCAGCAATAAGCAGGCCCCGGTTTTAAAGTTCCCTTTTTCATAACGCACTTTATAGCCCGCTGTTTTTAATAACAGTTCCAGTTTTTCGAGAGTGTGTGTTGTGAAAGTGAGCATTGGTTCAAAAGTAGTGATTAGTGATTAAAAGAGAAAGGTGTGGCTTTCGTCCAATTTTGGTTGTCGCGCAAAGCGAACATCAAAGCGTAAACCTTGCTTAGCCCAAATGTTCCGCTTTCCCCATAATCTATTATCTTTTTAGTCGTTCCATTAGTAAATGTAATTTCTAAAGTGACTGATGGGAGATCTGTTACGTCCAAATTGTATTTGTCTTTTAGTTTTAGCGGATTTATATAATGTATCACGTCATAAATTTCTTTTAGTTTTTCGGATTCAACATATGTTTCAAAAACACCTATCTTTTTGCTGAATTGTCCGGCTGTGTAAATTGCTTTTCCCTTTTGATTAATGACTATTGAAAACACCGGACAGGTACCAAAGCAACGAGTTGTTTCGACTTTTATAGATTGAATGCCAATTGTTAATGGTTCTGTATTTAGCTCTATAAAGCCATAAAATTTATAAGTTAGTGTATCTGTTTCAAATGTTTTTTTAGAGCCAAAAGTATTATCCATATTGGTATGATGTAACAGGAAAAACTGATTGTTAACTTTTATAGACTCAACAATATTGCATCCTGAAAAAAGATCACCTTTTATTGGGATTAATTTGAAGTTGTTATTTCCCTGATCAATTGCAACATAAATAATTTCTAAGTCTTCAAAAAAGCCAATAACTAAAAGATCAGATAACCCATCGTTATTAAAGTCACTTTTATCCCAATTTTTTATTCCTAAATTCTGGGTATCTAATTTACAATATAGACGTTTTAATACTTCGTCTGTCGATTTCACAATAATCTTGCCTTTAAAAGACCCGTCTAAAGAGTTAATGAATTTTTCAACATCTTTATCCGTCTTCAAATCATCCACCTTATTTGCCATGGCAATTTGGCAAAAGGAAAATAACGCGATAAGGAATATGAAGGATTTAAGCATGAATAAAGATAAAGAAAAATAAGGCAGCTTTAAAGGATTTGCTTTAGTCTTTTAGCTACCGCAAATCCACCACCTCAACACCGGGATGCGCTTTGGTGTCAAATGTAAAAGTATCAGTAGTAACTGGTGGGTTGGGAGTAAGGGTTTTTAGTACGTAGGTATATTTACTGCCGTTTTTGTCAAATATAAGGGCGCTGTAAATTATCTTTTTTAGCTTATCAATGGTCAGCCGTATTTTAAAGAAGGTTATCTTATCATCTTCGGGGGTAAGGTCAATAACCTGGTAAGTTTTGCCGCCTTCTTTTACCTCGCCGGTGTACAGATATTTATAACCATGCTCGTACATGGTAAACAGTTGCGCGGGGTTAAATGATGCGCTGCTATGGTCGGCATTGCTTAGTTGTACTTCCTTGTCTTGTTTATTGTAGGTCCACTGGCTTTTGCCATCGCTTATAATTTCCTGCTCAACATCGGGTTTGGCGGCATTTTGCGCGTATAGGGTTATCTTGTATTTATTGGCCTTTGGCTCGACGGTTAACGTGCCGTTTTGGGTTGCTTTCATATTTTGCTGAGCGTTATCCAGCGTAAAGGTAAAATCGCTTTTTATGGCGGTGTACGAGCGGTATTTCTGGCTGATAGGGTTCAATATCGCTTTAGCCTGTGCGTCTTTTTGGGCAAAGGCGGGTAGGGTAGCGGTGATTATTAAGAGGATGTATAATAGGGTGGTCTTCATGGTTAAGGAACGGTTGTTCTGTTAAAGTGTTTTAGTTTCTAACTGTGCCTGCATTCTTCTCTGTGTACTCTGTGCTGCCTTAGTGTTCTCTGTGGTTAATTATCGCCGGACTACTAACCACAAAGGTCACTAAGGTAGCACAGAGAGGCACACAGCCTGTATGGTTTAATATATTCTAATCTCTGTTCTCCAAAGTTTCAAAATATTGCATTAGCTCATGCTCATCGGCGTATAGCACCTCGCGGGCTTTGCTGCCTTCAAAGGGGCCTACTATACCGGCGGCTTCCAGTTGGTCAATAATTCTCCCCGCGCGGTTATAGCCCAGTTTTAGCTTACGCTGTATCAGCGAGGTTGATCCCTGCTGGTGCATCACTATTAAGCGGGCAGCTTCTTCAAACATCGGGTCGCGGTTATCCGGGTCAAAATCTTTCGAGCTGCTGGTTTCACCTTCGCCCACATACTCGGGCAGTAGCATAGCGGTAGGATAGCCGCGCTGGTTGCCGATAAAGTCGGATATTTTTTCCACTTCCGGCGTATCCACAAAGGCGCATTGCAGGCGTATCAGGTCACTCCCTGTGGATAATAACATATCCCCTCGACCGATCAACTGGTCGGCACCACCCGCATCCAGTATCGTTCTTGAATCTATCTTTGATAATACCCTAAAGGCCAGCCTTGCGGGGAAATTGGCTTTAATAGTACCTGTAATTACATTAACCGACGGCCGTTGCGTAGCGATAACCAAATGGATACCCACCGCACGCGCCAGCTGCGCAATACGGGCAATAGGCATTTCTACTTCTTTGCCTGCGGTCATCATCAGGTCGGCAAATTCATCTATTACCAGTACAATAAACGGCAGGTAGCGGTGTTTCTCCGGGTCGCTTATTTTACGGTTGGTAAATTTATGGTTGTACTCTTTTAAGTTACGTACCTGGGCGTCCTTCAACAGGTCATACCGCTGGTCCATTTCGATACATAACGAATTTAAGGTATTCACCACCTTTTTGGTATCGGTAATAATGGCATCAGCCTCATCAGGCAGTTTGGCTAAAAAGTGACGTTCTATTTTGCGGAACAGGGTCAACTCTACCTTTTTAGGGTCGACCAGCACAAATTTAAGTTCGGACGGGTGCTTTTTATAGAGCAGCGAAACCAATATAGCATTAATACCTACCGATTTACCCTGCCCGGTAGCTCCCGCAACCAATAGGTGGGGCATCTTGGCCAGGTCGGCAACAAATACTTCGTTGGATATGGTACGGCCCAACGCGATAGGTAAATCCATGGTATTGTTTTGAAATTTATCAGACGCCAGTACCGACCGCATGGAAACCATCTCGGGGTTTTGATTAGGTACTTCTATACCGATAGTACCCTTGCCCGGCATTGGGGCAATGATACGGATACCCAAAGCCGCTAAACTCAGGGCAATATCGTCCTCCAGGTTCTTGATCTTGGAGATACGCACACCCGGCGCGGGGATAATTTCATATAGAGTAACCGTTGGCCCTATGGTGGCCTTTATTTTATCTATCTCGATATTATAATGGTTCAGCGTTTCAACGATCTTGTTTTTATTGGCTTCCAGTTCTTCCGAGTTGACGGCTATTTTACCCGATCCATATTCTTCCAGCAAGCTAAGCGGCGGGTATTTATACGATGCAAGGTCGAGCTTATGGTCATAGGTGCCAAACTGGTCAACCAATGATTTCGCCTTTTCATCATCCGATTTTTCTATATTCAGGATGGGGTTTGGCCGTTCGGTTTCTAAGGTAAGCGGGATGTCGCTGTCCGCTGCCGGCTCATAATCCCCGGCATAAGGCTCGGGCGTTAATACCACAGTTTCATGTTCCATTGCTTCATCAGCAACTTTTCCCGGCCGCATGGCATTGCCGTTTTTTGGCCACTCCACAGGGGCCCCCATTTCATCATCATCATAGCCGAGCGGGTTAACCACCTGGCTAAAAACGGGTGTATCTTCTTCTGCTGTCGTTTTAGCGCCTCTTTTCGGCAATTTAAAATCAATGTTATAAGCAATTATCAGTACGGTTAAGCCTGCAAATACCAATAGCCCGGCCGTGCCTGCCTGCCCAATTTGCGCGGCTAATAATTGGTTGCCGTAATAGCCAAACCCGCCCTCAAAAATATGCGGGTAATCGTTTATAAAAGCGTGTACAAACCCAATAGCTGTCGAAATAAATATGATTCCGAAAAACGAATACCCCAGTGTTTTATTAATGGCATAAAGCTTTACCTTAAATAGCATACGGTAACCTATGATAAAGAACACCAATACAAACAGGAAAGAAGCTATGCCAAACCATTCAAAAACAAACTGGTTAGAAAGCAGGGCGCCAAATTTACCCAGCCAGTTCTCTACCACCGGGTTTTTTATGCCGTTATCCAGCAGTTCCTGTTGTGTTTTAAACAGGTTATGCCAGCCGCCGTTTGCCTTAGAAACATAGCTTTGATCCTGCTGCCAGGTGAACAGGTAGGAGGTAAAGGCAATGAGAAAATATACCGACAGGATCAGAAAAAACAACCCGATGATCTTAACCAAACGGCCGTCATTCAAATCAAAAACAGGCATACGCTCGGTTTTTGGCTTTGCAACACGTTGCCTTTCGGTCTTTGCTGAAGGCTCGCGCGGTAAATTTTCTTCCTTAAAGCTATTTGATCTAAACTGATTTCCTTTTATCGGCATCCCCTGGGTTCGGTAGTAAATTACAAATATAAAGTTAATAGATTAAAGAACTTATTTGGCGCAATTTTTAATTTTTAGTAATATTGAAAATAATGAGCCTGGAACAACTGGAAGAATACATCGTTACCTCGGACCTGATAGGCCTGAATGCTTTATTAACTCAAAACCCCGGGCTGGCAACCGCCAAAACAAGCCATAATGTTTCGCCGTTAATGCTGTCCTGCTATTATAAAAAACCGCAGGTTACCGAATTGTTGTTAAAATATTTAGACGAGATCAACCTGTTTGAAGCCGCCGCCGCAGGTAAGTTTGACGCGGTTGCCCACCTGGTTTATACCCACCCGGATGCCGTGGATGCCTTTGCAGAAGACGGGTTTACACCGCTTGGCCTGGCTTGCTATTTCGGTCAGCCCGAAGTTGCCCGCTATTTAGTATTGAAAGGCGCCACTGTTAACCTGCCATCAAACAATGGGTTTAATGTTTACCCTATACATTCGGCAGCAGCCGGTAATTATACAGATATTGTGCGTATGCTGATAGAAAACGGCGCGCAGGTAAATGTGAAACAACAGGCAGGCTCAACACCACTGCACTCGGCAGCGCAAAATGGTAATTTAGAAATGCTGATATCGTTATTAGAGCATGGTGCCGACATAGCTACCCGCATGGAAGGCGGCAAACTCCCCGCCGACCTAGCCCGCGAAAAAGGCTTTGATGAAATTGCGGAGATATTGAGTTAGTTGGTGGTTCATGGTTGATAGATCATAGCCAAAAAGCAAGTAGAATAGATTGACCGAATTAAGCATTGCGGCGACTACTCACCCCGACTACACTTCGCTGGTCGACCCCCTCTTCGCCTGCGGCTGAAAGAGGATTAAATATTTCTTTCTTAACTTAATGACATTGCCAATTACAGCCATCTATTTGAAAAGCGAGATGCTCCGTAGGAGCAAAATGTCTGTAGAAAAATAAAAATAAGAGAAATTAGCGTGCCAGCGGTACGCAACTTAGTAAGGTACCTACGGCACCCTATATGTAATTTAATATTTTTTCTATAGACATTTAGTCCCGATGGGACTAACTAACCCAAAACTCAAACAAAAAGAAAGTCCAAAATTTTCAATCAACTACCCGGGGTTAATGTCGGGCTGATGACTAAACACTTTGGACTTAATGTCTAACTAAATAGGGGTATTAATTATTGATAGCTAAAGTATTATAACTAACCGTTGGCATATTGGCGATCTTGGCCGCCGCGTTTTCGGCATGTATCACGGCATTAACACCATATTTACGGTTCAAATCCTGCACATACAGCCATTCTTTATATTTAGTTGGTATTAATGTGCGGGTTGCCTGTGCAAAATAAGCCGGATCGGTAGCAACCATTTCTTTCATAGCCTTGTAAAACTCGCCTTTTTCGGGCATGTCTGCTTTCAGATTTGGATAGTCCTTGCCCCATTTAGTATAAAACTCGTTAAACAGCTTTTCTTTTTGCGGGTTGGTATGGTATATCCAGGTGCTGGAGGTATTGTATAAATAATCAAGGTATAGTTTAAAATTTGCGTATTCGGGGTTGTAAGCCAGCGACTGCTTTATACACTCGGTATTGTTGTCTATCATGTTCGCGATAGTAGATAGGTCACGTGTAGCTAAAATATCATTAATCGGGCATTGAGCCTTTGTTGTTGCGTTCATCCCGAGCGCCAGCAAGCAAACAATAAATACTCTTTTCATTTTATATAGGTTTCTTAATTGTATGATTAAAGTTACACAATATATAACAGTATTGTTACAGTTTTGTTATATTTTTTTAAAATATTTTACAGGTTATGATATTTAAAGTAAAAGTTAAGAATTTTGTATTTTATAATGTGTTGTAATACTGTGATTTATATAACATCACACAAATATTTAGAAAGAAGAGTAATATTGATTTTTACCCGAATTAACTTATAAATCCACCCTGTAAATTGCGCCGATAGTTGATTTTGACAATAACTTTCGGCGTAAAATCCTTTTATCCTGCGCGGGATCAGAAAAATTATCCATCAATTGGCGTATTTCATCCATGTTACAGGCTTTGGCGGGTCTGCACATTTGTATTGTCAATAAAGACGAAACAAAAACCAACAACATGACACGTTTAAATGCAATTAACCCCGGGGAAGCAACCGGGAAAACAAAAGAATTATTTACTGCGATACAAGGTAAATTAGGGATGGTGCCCAATATGATGCTCACCATGGGCAACTCACCGGCATTACTGGAAGGCTACCTTAATTTGAGCGCCACATTAACACACGGAAAACTGGGCGCTAAAACAGGCGAATTATTGGCATTAGCCATTGCTGAATCTAATGCCTGCGATTATTGTTTATCTGCCCATTCCTTCATCGGCGAAAAGCTGGTACACATTGATACGGATGCTTTGCACAATGCCCGGTACGCAAATGCTGCTGATGCTAAAACAGATGCTGCATTAAAGTTTGCTGTTGTATTGGCAGATAAAAAAGGATCGGTAAGTGATGAAGATGTAAACGAGGTAAAAGCCGCCGGATTAACGGAAGAAGAAATAAGTGAGGTAGTGGGCCATGTGGCTTTAAACATCTTAACTAACTATTTTAATAAAACCGCCAATACGGTTATTGATTTCCCTGTTATACACGCCGAAGCAATTGTTTAAACAGCTTTAATTAACTTTGAAATTACGAGCTGATAAGTTTATGGAAGATAAAAGATACCCCTTGCCGCCTTTTGATATGGAAAAAGCTTTGCAAAAAGTACAATCGGCAGAAGATGCCTGGAATACCAGGGACCCCGAAAAGGTTTGTTTAGCTTACACAATTGATACCGAGTGGCGCAACCGTACCGATTTTATAAACGGCCGCGAAGAAGTGAGACAGTTTTTAAAACGCAAATGGGAAAAAGAACTGGATTATAAACTAAAAAAAGAACTTTGGGGCTTTCGCGAAAACCGGATGGCGGTAAGGTTTGAGTACGAATGGCATGATCCTGCCGGGCAATGGTTCCGCAGTTATGGGAACGAGTTATGGGAGTTTAACGCGGACGGGTTGATGCAAAAAAGATATGCCAGTATAAATGACCTTGCTATTAGCGAATCCGACCGTAAGTTATTTTAAATATGAACTACTCAGAAATTGCTTTTTCAGACGCATCAAAACGTTTCCAGGAACGTTATGGGAGCAGGACAAGTTATGCCCGGATGGACCGTTATAAAATTACTGATGGAATGACTGAAGATGAAATAGACTTTATAAGCCATCAGGATAATTTTTATATGTCCACTATCGGTGAGAATGGATTTCCTTATATTCAATTTAGAGGTGGCCCCAAAGGATTTTTGAAAGCACTGGATGAAAAGACCTTAGGTTTTATTGATTTTGGCGGTAACAAACAATATGTATCCGTAGGTAATCTTGCTACCAATAATAAAACCGCTTTGTTTTTGTTAGACCAGGCAGCGAAAACACGGTTGAAAATTTATGCAGAAGCAGAAGTTTTAGAAATAAATAAAAACCCCGAACTATTTGCCAAACTTGACCTGGAGGATTATAAATTCCGTCCTGAAAGAATTATCCTGTTAAACGTAAAAGCTTACGATTGGAACTGCCCACAGCATATTACAGAACGCTATACACTGGAAGAGATTAGGGAAGAATTTGCCGGTCAGCATGAATATATAACTAAGTTGAGAGAAGAAAATGCGCTATTAAAAGAGCGATTGAAAAATAGCTAACAGGTATCAATTAACTATCTTTAAAAATGCTCAGCACCCAAACTGCCTTTACACTTGTAAACCCGCAAAACGGGAACCTTGCCTTTAAGCTATTTTCCTTTGAGGATAATAGCCATTTCGACCATTTTCAGCGCCATAATTATTATAGTATTATATGGGTAACAAACGGCCGGGGCAAATTAAAAACCGACCTTTCTGAATATGATTTTGCCCCGGGCACTTTGTTTACATTTTCGCTGTATCAGCCTTTTATGCTGACAAGCGTTGACAAGCTGGAAGGGGTAGTCATCAATTTTCACCCGGAATTCTTTTGTATTTACAAACACCACAAAGAGGTAACTGCTAATGGTATTTTATTCAATAATATTTATGAACCACCTTATGTAAATGTTGATGAAAGTTCGGCGGCCACTTTTAAAATGCTGATAGCGCAGATAAAAACCGAAATGCAAAACCCTGATCTTGCACAGTATGAACTATTAGTATCCTATCTGAAAATATTTTTAATAACTGCCGCCCGTTTAAAAGCCGGGCAAAATCCGGGGTTGCTAAATGAAACATCTGCGGTAAAAGAACCTTTTATACTTCAAAATTTAAAGGATGCCATAGAAGAACATTTTAAAAACAAACATTCGGCAAGTGATTATGCCGATATGCTTAATATATCGGCTAAGGCATTAGCTAAATTAGCCAAAACCCATTTTAATAAAACCATTACTGATCTAATAGCCGAGCGTATAATTATTGAGGCCAAACGCGAGTTGTACCTCACCAACAAACCCGTAAAAGAAATAGCCTATGAATTGGGTTATGATGATGAATATTATTTCAGCAGGTTTTTTAAAACAAATGCCGATGTTTCGCCGCAACTATACCGCGACACGGTTGGGTTTGGGAAAGGATAATTGCCGGTTATCCATTTTCGTAATATTTAGGTTGCTGCCGCGTTAATTAAATTCATACTTTTATTTCATGAAAAAGACACTTGCATTGATTGGTTTTGTCGCGCTGTTTGCATTTAACGTAACAGCCCAAACTAAAATATCGCCTAAAGAAGCCGAAAAGCATATCAACGAAACCGTAACGGTTACCGGTAAGGTTTTTAGCGGGAAGCTGATAACATCCAATAACATGACCCTGCTTGATATTGGCGGCTTTAACCCTAACCAGGACCTGACCGTTATGATTGAAAGCGCCAACCGCGGCAAATTTAAAGGTAAACCCGAAGAGGATTATAAAGGCAAAGAAGTAACCGTTACCGGCAAGATCATCGATTTTAAAGGTAAACCCGAAATAGTGGTTACCGAGCCCGAACAAATAAAAGTGGTTATGGCAGATAATGTTGTAAAACCAGTGTTTGATATTAAACATTAATAAATTCTTTGTCTGAAGCGCAGATCAAACAGACTTTTGGATTACGCCGATTTATAGAAACTATAAGCCCCCGTGGCCAATGTCATTAAGTTAAGCAATTTCAGGTCCCAGCGGGACTAAATGTCGGTAAAAAAACGTTAAATTGATTATTCGGTGCCGTAGGTACCGGACTAAGTTGCGTACCAATGGCACGCTAATTCTCCGTTTTATATTTTTTACCGACATTTTGCTCCTAATGGAGCATTGTTTATTCCTTAACTTAATGACATTGCCCAGTGGCATCATTTAATCTGCGATTCGGACTTACCTCACCGCCATTTCCCTATTATATTTATTGCGATAATTCACCGGTGATAACCCGGTTATTTTCTTAAACATATTGCGGAAGGCCTTACTGTCAGAATAACCTACGTTATACATCACCTCGTTAATATTTTCGCGGGTAGATTCGAGGCTTTTTTTGGCGGCTTCTATTTTTACACGCTGCAGGTACTCTACCGGGGTGTTCTTGGTAGCCTTTTTAAAGCGGCGCTCAAAATTACGCTTGCTGATAGCAAACATCTCGGATAGCTGATCTACAGATATTTTAGCCGCCACATTGTTTTCCATATATAGCTGCGCTTTCCTTATTGATTCGTCCTCATGCTCCTTTTGCCCGGTAAATATGGCAAATGGCGACTGGCTTTTGCGCTCTATCTCTATCTCCATCAGTTTGGCACAGTACACCGCCAGCTCGCGCCCGCAAAATTTTTCTACCAGGTAGATCATTAGGTTAAGGAACGAGTAGGCGCCGCCGCTGCTGTACAATCCCATTTCATCGGTAATTATCTTTTCGGCCTGTAGCTTTACATCGGGGAAGGCTTGCCTGAAAGCCTCGGCAGCCATCCAATGGGTAGAACATTTTTTGCCATGTAATAAACCGGTAGATGCCAATAAAAAAGCGCCGGTGCAAAGGCTGGCCACTTCGGCCCCCTGCTTATATTGTTGTATTATCCAGGGGATATACTCGGCGTTTTGCTGCAGACAGGTGGGTATATCGCCGTTAAAAGCCGGGATAATAACCAGGTCGGTTTTATCCACGTCTTGTATCAATATCTCCGGGCGAACGGAGAACAGGCCATCATACAAAGATGTTTCATGATTTAGCCCTACCATCTGCACTTTAAAGGCGGGTTTTTTGCCGGCATGTGCTAATGCGCTGTTTGCCGACATTAATATTTTATAAGCGCCAATAACACTGCTGAGTATACAAGGGCTGTTGGGTACAAGGATGGATACGTGTTTCATTTTTAACTGGTTAAGTAAAACAAACCTACAACAATATGTTGTCGCAATCAACCCCTAAGGTTGGCGTATTCACACGCTATGGCTTTGTAAAAATCCCTGTAGGTTTGACATGAAATTTAAACAATTACTTAAAAAAACATTAAACTTAAAAACAATGGACGCTAAATCAAACGCGCTAAACTGGTTCGAAATATCTGTAAATGATATTGCCAGGGCAAAGAAATTTTATGAAACTATTTTTTCTGTCGAAATGCAGGACATGGAAATGATGGGTATGAAAATGTCGTTCTTCCCATCTGACATGGAAAGCAAGGTAGGTGGTGGCCTGGTGCAGGGCCCAATGCACAAACCAAGTGCCGATGGCGCTAAAGTTTATTTAAATGCCAATCCGGATATGGAGGCAGTAATAGCCAAAATTGGCCCTGCCGGCGGCACGGTTACCATGCCTAAAACAAAGATCAGTGATGATATTGGTTATATGGCTTTCTTTATTGATACCGAGGGTAACGGTATGGCTTTGCATACTAATAAATAGCCCTCTCTAAATCTCCCACTGTAGGGGGAGACTTGTAATTTTCCTCTTATAAATCTTCCTGTAGTAGAGGATTTATAAGAGGTTTACAAGTATGACAATCCTATAAACCCGTTGCTATCGTAATATACGGGCTCAAAGTTTTCTTCGGCTAACTCACAGCTTACTTTCAGGGAAGTGAAATTGACATCGCCAAAAATATTGGCTATGGCGGTGTCGGCAGCATCGCGGCCGGTGGCTATTTTGACCAGGCCATTAAGCGGGACAAGTT
>Ga0193702_1000100_pt1 | contig 36373 bp, 43 predicted proteins | sample U3a1metaG_FD_143060 | JGI IMG/M metagenome (GOLD analysis project Ga0193702, IMG submission 143060) | Soil microbial communities from a riparian zone of the East river system, Colorado, United States - U3a1 | ecosystem: Environmental > Terrestrial > Soil > Riparian zone | place: USA: East River... | reverse complement strand
TATACCAGTTCCATTCCCATGTTTTTCCGTTATCGGCTGAGAATGCCTGGCTCCATATGGGGTTAGCGGGGTCTGTTTTATCCCATTTAAACATCACTATTACCTTTTTGCCGTTATAGATGTCTTTTGCATAAAAATGGCCAATATTGTTTTCAAACGATCCCGTTACCGGTACATCCAGTTTGCCCGTATTGCTATCGGCCCAGTAAATGCTCCAAAGTTTTGTTTTGGGGTTAAAGAGCCTTAGGGTCATCCCTTCAAAACTTGTCCCGTTAAGGTTTGCATAAAATCTGTCGGTATTGCCAATGCCATTTAAAATTATTTTAGCTTCCTGCCTGGCGCTAAAATTGTCCCATGAGTTGCAATTGTTTAGCCTGGTTTTTAGTTTTTTATTGGCGACGGTCCAGTTGCCGGCGATAAAATCAAAATCGCCTGCCGCTGATGTTTTTGAGGGGATTATCTTTAAGTCGCCTTTTTCAGTAATGGAAGCATTAACCATTTCATTGGCCGGCGCTTTATTAATTGGTTGGGCCTTAGCCGGTAACATAGCCGCAGATAGCTGGAATGCAAAGTCGAAGATCATAATTGGTAGGATTAGCCTGGTGTTCATATTAGTTTCTTTTTACAAAGAAAAACACGCACACTGACAACCCTATGGCAGCCTGATTTAAGAAAGTTAAATTTTATTTATACCAGGTCAAGAAATCTACCGCCTTAATGTGATCCTTTTTTTGGAAAGGCTGTTTGGTACAGGTTATGTTGCTGATCTTTTTTACTATAAAATCGCGGTAGTCGTTCCTTTTCCAGCACCAGGCAACCAGGTGCCATTCCATATTATAAAATACCAGCCCTGTTGGTTCAACTTCGCGGCTGGTTTTAACGTTTGCATTATCGGTGTAATCAATAGCGATGATAATTTGCTGTGTAATAGAAGCCTGGATATCTATCAGGTAATCATTCTCGGTTTTTGTCGGCTCCGGGTTGTAGATGTTTATATGATCGCTAAACCGGTTGGTTTTGTCCTTATCAGCAGATTTTAAAACCGCTTTAATTTTTGAAAGGGCGCTGTTGCTATGCCGGGCAATAGACCTGTCAGCAAATTTTTCAGCCAGCGAAGCCATCAGGATGAGGGAGTTTGCTTCATCGGCAGTAAATGACAATGGAGGTAGAAAATACCCCTGTACAATAAAATAGCCTTTTGGCTGCTCAAAGCCTACCGGGATACCGAGCTCCTCTAAGGCTTTAATATCCCGGTAGACGGTGCGCACGCTCATTTCATATTTATCGGCAAGATGAGCGGCCGTAACATGCTTTTTTGATTGCAGGGTGGTGAGGATGCCAAATAATCTGTCAATGCGGTTCATATCATTGCTAAGAGGCGAAAATTAGCGAAAATAAACCAATTGGAGTAAATCTCTACGACATCGTTCCCGCATGCCATACCGTGAAGGCTGTTAAGGTATTAACCTTTTATCTTGCTTAGTTCTTCCTGGCGCCTCTCATCATCCGGATCGATCTTAAAAGGCATCTGGCTTATTTTGTAAATATATTCTTCAGGGAGGCCTGCACTTTTAGCCAGTTGTAACACCTTTTTATGATGCCAGTCATAAGGCAGCAAATGTGTATTTACAGCGTGAGGTTCTGCAACAAAGGCCCTGGCCGTGTGGATTTTATCGTTCACATCAACACAGTTCACAGTTTCGAGCTTAAAATCAATTTTGTAGGATCCAACGTTATAAAAGTTTGGCCATTCTTCATCCTCAAGCTTAATGAGTATCCCCCAAACCGAGTCGTTCGGATCATCTGAAAGCAGGATGTTTGCTTTTGACGACAGATCATCATCAGTCCTGTTGAATATGAAATTATAACCGGGGAGCCTGGCTATACCTATTTTTTTTGCAGACGGAACTATCGTTGCAAATTTGTCAACATCCATATTACCTGCAAATGAAAACAATATCATAACATATAAATGAGGAAAGTTGTGTTTTGTTTTAACGCTTGTGTTTATACCTATATTATAAATATTATAAGGAACAATATTTTATAGCTAATTATATTAATGCTTACAGCCTGTTGCTTTTAAATTTTGCAATAATTTTATAAATTAGCTTGCAATTAACCACGGGTGGTTTACCAAAATGGCCTGTTAGTTTTTAAAACTTAAAACCTTATCAATGAGTACCTCAAAAGGCATCCAGGCTTATGTTGATTTCGAAGCCGATATTTCTGTTACAGATGTTAATATAAGTTGGTTTTCGATAAACGATTCCGGCTCCGGCAAAATTGATTCGAAAACAGGATCGGTTTCAAACGAAGGATTTACGCTTACGGTGCCGGATGTGGAAAATGCTTATTACTACGTTGTTGTACAAGTAATAAACTATACCCTGAACGATGGCACACAACAAGTAAGCGGTGATGTTAACGTTGAATATCTGGCAGTATTCAAATGGGATGATACACTTGTTTATATTAGTCCGAGGTCGACAGTAGCGACTGTTTTTGCGTTCGCACGGGCTATTACAATAGGGGACGGCATGCTCACGATAACGGCATCAGATAACTTCAAAGAGGTGGCCTACGCCATGAAAAATAATTTTTACTATACCGGGGGCGGCGTATCAGAAACTATATCCTCATCGCCAAATGCCATGCAAACTAATAGTTATGCAGCGTTTAACTTTCTTTCGAACCTGTTGTACTACAGCCTCACCGACACTACGGTGTATACCAATTTCCTGAATTGTGTAAACTCCATTTCCGGTGTTAATGCCACTTCGAGCATTGGCGCGATGATTGCCGTGGCGCAGCATCCTTTTGATAATGTGCAGGAAATATACGACCTTATAGGCGGCAAAACACAGGTTTACACCCCCTCGCTTCCTCAACTTGCAGACGCCGGCGTTGAGCCTGTTCCAAACCAATGGACGCTGGCCATTAAGATAAACAATTCAGGTTCCGAAAATTTCCTTATCGCAGGAACGGCGTTTACGGTATTTGATAAGGATAATAAGGCCTGGGTTGCCAACAACTTCAGGGCCGGAACAGCAAATTCAGGTACACATTGTTTAGTTTTTAACCCGGATGGTTCACCGGCAGATATATCGCCATTAACGGGCGGAGGGATACTTGGGCCCGGATTTGGTATAGCGGTAAGCCCGGATGGCGAAACCATTGCCATTGGCAACTACGGCTGGGGTCCGCAGGATTACAACCCGGCAGCGGGGAGTATTTCTATGTTTTCGTACACCGGCGAGGTGATCTCGCCGCCAAATGGTTACACAACCGGGCTTTGCAGGGTGCAGGGCCTGGTTTATGACCCAAGCGGCAATTTATGGATGGCATCGTGGGGAACCCAGGCGCCCATGGCAGCCCCAAAATCAACCGGTGTTTACAATGTTACAAGCCAGCCCAGCGCTGTAGTTTGTTACCTTGATGGCAATCCTGATACTGCGCTGGTATTTAACAATTTTGACCCGGAGCCGAGCGAATTCCACGGCACATTTGCGGTCTCGATTGACAAGGACGGGAATGCCATAGTTTCAAATGCAGGAACTGCAGGGTATATGCTGTCATCTGTTTATAAAATAGGCATCTCAGCCGACAGGACCCAACTGGAATGCCTGGCATCATGGCCCAGCGATTGGAAGAGCCCTAAACCAGGGCAAACACCTTATTTTGAAGAATTCAGGCAGCCACAGGTTGATAACGAGGGTAATGTTTATGTAGGCGGCATAACGAGCGGCCGTGTGGTAAAACTTGACAGTGACCTTAACTACCAGGATGCATTTTACAAAAATATCTTTGGGCCATGGGGCATCACGATAGATGCAACGGGCAAAAAGTTCGTTGCCGGTTTTGGCGAAAAAAAGGCGACAGATGATGGTACAATAGAGTTGGTGGGGCCATTTGGCATAACCGTAGTTAACAATGATGACGATAGCTGGACGAATACGAAAGTAATGACCTTACCCACAGGTGGCGACGAGGTACTGCTGGCAAACGGCCAGCCGCTTTATGGCAACCAGCTTGACCAGAGCGGGCAGCAAATACCGCCATCGTACCAGCCGCTGATGCGCGTTACCGCGACCTCAATTGACCGCGCCGGCAACCTGTGGTGTGCAAATAACTGGAAACCATCAATATATGTAGATAAAAACTTCAATCCAGGTGGCGATGGCGTGGTGATATTTTTGGGAGTGGCTGAACCAATAGATGGCGTGAAGTAACTTGTTCTTTGGATGCGATAAAATAAAACCTGTCCATCATTTTGAGCCTGCCTGGCTGTTGGCAGGGACGAAGCAAAATACCTCACGGGTAAAGAAGCATGCACTTTAGTAATATATGCCGTGGTAAATACCTAAACGTTACAGGGTAAAATTAAAATCAATTAACATTATGGAAAAGTTCAAGAAATTAAACAGAGCAGAAATGAAAATGGTTTTGGGGGGCGACTATCCTAACCCATGTAAACAGTATGGATGTGGAGATATTGAGAGTCCCAGTGACTGTTCAAACAAGCCTGGATGTGCGTGTGTTTTTGAAGCAAACCCACCTTTCTATGGTGATGTTTGTGTCCCTGCAGCGCCGTGATAGTCAGTTAGTCGTTGTGTTCCATATTAAATACAATTAAAAGTATCTGATTAAGGGATTACGGCCCATTATAACGGCTACAACAAAAAAATAAAAGTTATAAAAAAGCCCCGGTTTTACCGGGGCCTTTTTTTAATGAATACAGGTTTGTATTAAATTTTACCTAATTCCTGAACAAGGTCAATCAGTTTGTTTGAATAACCCCACTCGTTATCATACCATGATACCACTTTAACGAAGTTATCATTCAAAGCAATACCTGCTTTTGCATCAAAAATTGATGTACGTGCATCGCCTTTAAAGTCTTCTGATACCACATCATCTTCAGTATAACCTAAAATACCTTTCAGGTCGCCTTCTGATGCTGTTTTCATGGCAGCTTTAATTTCGTCATAAGTTGCACCTTTTTTAAGGCGAACAGTTAAGTCAACAACAGAAACGTCAGCAACCGGAACGCGGAATGACATGCCTGTTAATTTACCCTTTAATTCAGGGATAACCAGAGTTACTGCTTTAGCAGCGCCAGTTGATGAAGGGATGATGTTCTGGTAAGCGCCACGGCCGCCTCTCCAGTCTTTAGCCGATGGGCTGTCAACTGTTTTTTGAGTAGCTGTAACAGCGTGTACTGTGCTCATTAAGCCTTCTTCAATACCAAAGCTATCATTCAATACCTTAGCGATAGGAGCAAGGCAATTGGTAGTACATGATGCGTTTGATACGATGGTATGTGCAGCAGTTAATTTTTTGTTGTTAACACCCATTACAAAAGTAGGGGTATCATCTTTTGCTGGTGCGCTCATTACCACTTTTTTAGCGCCTGCATCAATATGTTTTTGTGCGGTTTCCTGGGTTAAGAACAAACCGGTTGATTCAATAATAATTTCCGCGCCAACTTCATTCCATTTTAAGTTTGCAGGGTCTCTTTCGGCAGTTACACGGATAGTTTTACCGTTTACCACCAAATGACCGCCTTCAACAGCAATAGTGCCTTTGAACGGACCGTGAGTTGAATCGTATTTTAACATGTAAGCCATGTAATCAGGCTCAACAAGGTCATTAATACCAACAACTTCTATGTCGGGTCTTTCAATTGCAGCTCTGAATGCCAGGCGGCCAATACGGCCGAAACCGTTAATTCCTATTTTCATGATTTTTTAATTTTTGCTTGAATAGTACGTTAATAAATTGTTTATGGGTTCTTTAATAATGGTTGCAATTTTAAGATTTGCATCGGCAGCAGCCTCATGTAAAAGATTTTGAAAGCCTGCTGCAACAGAGCCCGCAAAATACAAAAAAGCTTCGGGATGTTCATCATGCAAGGGTAATAAATAGGTATGCATCAGCTTATCAAACCCCGTTTTAATAATGCCTTTGATATAATTATCTTCCTGGTTATCAATATAAAAATCAGTAAATGAGCTTAGGTAAACAGCCGGCTGTTTTTGCCTGTAAATTTTTTCGAGCAGGGTTTTGCGCTCCGGGTCATACCGCTGAACAAACTTTTTCCGGATGTTTTCAGGAAGTGTTTCACTCATATATCCCTTTAATAATTGCCTGCCAAGCCAGTTGCCTGAGCCTTCATCAGCTAAAATATAGCCTAGGCCATAATTGTTGGGTTTTACTTTTTTTCCGTCGTACCAGGCTGCGTTTGATCCGCTGCCCACTATACTTATTATTCCCGGCACATTTTTGCAGCAGGCGATAGCGGCTGCGGTTATGTCATGCTCAACAGTAACTTTTCCGAATTTAAAAAACGCCGAAAAAGCATTATAAACTACGCTTTTAAGATCGGAGGAGAAAGAGCCGGCGCCGAAAAAATAGATCCGTTTTATACTTTCGGCGTGATGAATAAGATTGATGTTTTTGTTGAGCAGCTGGATGATCTGTTTTTCGTCGTTAAAATAGGGGTTTATGCCGCCGGTTTTAAAAGAAGCAATGGTCCTGTCCTTATCGAACAATCGCCATTCGGCATAATTTGATCCGCTATATACAACTGCAGTCATTTATTTTATATCGAGAGTATTTCAGCCATCTGCATCAAATCGTCTTCCAGTTTAAATGTATGTTGATTAAGCGCCTCTTCCAGGCTTGTTATTTTTATATGGTTTGCTTCAAGGCCAACCATCATTTGAGATTCTCCGCTAAGTAACGCATTTACCGCCGCAAATCCCAACCGGCTTCCAAGTACCCTGTCAAACGCCGAAGGGCTGCCGCCGCGCTGCAGGTGTCCCAATATGGTAACCTTTACATCGTACGAGTTAATTTCCTTCTGTACCTTTTTAGCGATATCATAAGCGCCGCCGTTTTTATCGCCTTCGGCAACAATAACGATGCTTGACGACTTTTTATTTAATGAGCCGTGTTTAAGGTTTTCTATCAGGTCATCAATTGCGGTAGCTTTTTCGGGCAGCATAATAGCTTCTGCGCCACAGGAGATCCCGGCACGCAAAGCAATAGCGCCTGAATCCCGGCCCATAACCTCAACAAAAAATAAACGGTCGTGCGCATCCGCAGTATCACGGATCTTATCAATAGCCTCAATTACCGTATTGGTAGCTGTATCAAAACCCAGGGTATAGGTTGATCCGTAAAGGTCATTATCAATGGTTCCGGGTACGCCCATTACGGCAATATCAGGGAATTTTTTTGAGAAACGCAGCGCGCCGGTAAATGTTCCGTCGCCGCCAATTACTACTAATGCGTCAATCCCACGCTTTTTTAAGTTCTGGTAGGCAGTTTCCATGCCCTCGTCTGAGCGGAAAGGCAAACAACGTGCAGTTTTTAAAATGGTGCCGCCTAAATTTAGGATATTACTCACAGAGCGGGCCTCCATGTCATACATATCATCCTCAATAAGTCCCTGATAACCACGGCGTATGCCAACAACTTGTAATTTATTATAGATAGCTGTTCGTACTACTGATCGGATACAGGGGTTCATCCCCGGGGCATCACCTCCCGATGTTAAAACCGCGAGTTTTGATATTTTATGCATTTTCGCCATTAATTTGTAGGGACGAAGATACTGTGTAAAATTTACACCTTTAAATTTAATTTTTTTTTTTACATTAGCGCTTAACCAATTAACTTTAAAATTTATTCCCTAAAATTTATCAGGTTTGGAAGTTACACTGCCTACATTTAATTCAGTATTTTCTATCGATTGTGTAATATTCGGCTTTGAAGCCGGAGAACTAAAAATATTACTGATAGAACGAAACCAGGAGCCTTTTAAAGATTGGCTTGCTTTGCCCGGCTACATTGTTGAGCAGGATGAAAGTATTGACGATGCTGCCGAAAGGATCTTATACGAGCTTACCGGCTTGCGCGATCTGCATATGCAACAGTTTCACACGTTTGGCGAGGTTAACCGACACCCTCAGGGACGTGTAATAACGGTTGCTTATTATGCTTTGATCCGCATTAACGGTCAAAAGGAACTAAGGCCGGTTACCCAGTATGCCCGTAAAGCTTTCTGGCACCCGGTTAATGAGCTGCCCAAGCTGGCGTTTGACCACTCCGAGATTTTTGATACCGGGTTTAACAAGATCCGCCGCCGCTTAAATTATCAGCCTATTGCTTTTGAGCTGCTCCCCGAAAAGTTTACGCTTACGCAGCTGCAATCTCTTTACGAAGCGGTTTTAAACAAAAAGCTTGATAAAAGGAATTTCAGAAAGAAAATGCTGAGCTACGGATTTTTGAAGGAACTTGACGAAAAACAAAAAGGCGTTTCCTACCGCGCCGCAAAACTCTATAAGTTCGACCGCCGCAAATATGCTAAGATCTTTAATAATGAGTTGAACCTGGATAAGGTAGGTTAGTGAGGATTAGTTAATTAGAGGTTAGAGACCAGAGATTAGTTGGGGATAGAGATTAGAGGCTGGAGATCAGAGACTAGTTAACATATATATAAGGCCCTTGCAATTTAGATGCAAGGGCCTTATATTTTCCTAATCTCTAATTAACTAACCTCTAATTAACTGCTAATAGCCATCTCCAAATGGAACTTCACCAGGTTATCTATAGGTGAGCGAATGATGTTGCCAACAACCATTCCGTTTTCAATTACCAGTTCTTCCAGTACATTGCGGAAGTTGTAACCAACTGAACCGATGCAGTTAAATGAATATTTTTGATAATCAGGATAATGGGTTACCAGGTTGCGGAAGAAATCTTCGAACGAAGTACGCACCAAATTTCTTGAGTACTCAATATGTACGTTATTATCGTAAACAAATTTGCTGAAGCTTGCACAAAAACGGTTAGCACGGGGCTGCGTATAAACCTGCTCGTTCACGTCATCAGGTGTAAGCTTGTAGGTTTCCCAAAACAGGTTGCGCACAGGCTCGGGCATGTAGCCGCGTAAATAATCGGTTAACAGTTTTTTGCCAATGTAACATCCGCTGCCTTCATCACCTAATATATAAGCGCCGGAGTCGATGTTCATTATAACGTCTTTACCATCATAAATGCAGGTGTTTGTTCCTGTGCCTAAAATGGCGGCAAAACCTTCGTTGTTACCCAGCAGGGCACGGGCCGCAGCAAGCAGATCATGACCTATATTAACCTTTGATTTGGTAAATACCGCCTGCATGGCTTCTTTAACAATATTGCGCATCTCGTCGGTTGAGCAGCCTGCACCATAATAATTAACTTCGGTTATCAGATCTTTTTCAAGGTCTGTTGGCAGGCTTTCGTTTAATGACTGGATGATGTATTCCTTACTTGAAAAATAAGGATTGTAACCCTCTGTGTTAAAGTACACTTTTTTTCCTTCTTCGGTAACCAGACACCAGTTTGTTTTAGTAGAGCCACCGTCCGCAATTATGATCATAAATAAGTTTATTTTAAAAAAATCGGTTAAAAGTATGATTTACTTATTGTAAATAAAACACTTTCTCTTTTTTAAAAGTAAAAATGTTCATTTTAAATTAACGTTGTGTTCTTTTTACAATCGAAGGACATGTTATTGTCCCTGTAAATCAGTACTAAATAATAAGTACGTTTATAAAATCAGCTGTTTTGTTTTAAATATAAATACATTGCTTTGTGAGGCAATTGGTTTATAATTGTTTGCAATTATATATATAATTTAACAAATAATAGTAAGCAAAGGTTTGATTATTAAAGGAAATAAAGAATTGCAGCATTACACCAGAATTGCGGGCAGATAAAATTAGCTTTTAAAAAGTTTATACCCGCATTATGCAGCACTGCATAAAATTAGGGAAATGTTCCACTTGATTTTTCAGGCAGTTTTTTGCATATTTGCACCGCGAAATCGTAATAGCTGCATATTTGAGGTTCGAAACTCGATGTGAAACTGACGAAATTGCAGATGGTCCTATAGCTCAGCTGGATAGAGCAACAGATTTCTAATCTGTAGGTCTTTGGTTCGAATCCAAATGGGATCACGGGAAAGTCGGAAGCCTCAAGTCGAAAGTCTTGAGGCTTTTTTGTAGGGTTTTAGCGCCGCGTGCTAAGAATGCGGCATTCTTCTTATGCTGTAAATTTCTGTAAACCCAATGCAAAGGACTCTCTAAGAAAGAAACACTGAGGGAACAAGAAGTGTAAAGTGTGATTATATTATTTTCGCTTCGCCAATAACCCTTTCTCCCTCATGTATCCACCATTTGTGCCCTTTATTAAGATATTTTTCGATAGGTTGATTTAATAAGAATCTAACTGTCACGTCTTTAGTTTCACCGGGTTCTATGGTTGATTGCCCTTCAAAAATTATATCCCCCATAAAAGTTTGAAGAAGCTTTCCATTTTCATTGTATTCAAATACATGATTTGGTCGATATCCGCTTATAAATCCAGTCTTCCTTCCGCCTTCCACTGTTGTTTTAAGCTTGATCTCTGCCCTTATTTGTATAAAGCCCTTTGAAGGTGTATCATACTCCAAATCCCTAATACTCGTTAAAGTATATTTGTCGTAAGCCATTACATCAAACACTTTGGATTGACCGGTGTCGAGCCAACGTTTATAAATAAGTTCGCCATTCATATATAAATACAGCTCGTTGTTTTCTATCTTTTTAAAAATAACCATAACTTGTAAACGCTCCTTCAAATGTGTAAAATAGCTAAAAAAAGAAATAGCTGCAATTAGCTGCGAACTTCCGCCTCCGCAGATACTGAAAGAGACCTCGCGCCGCGTGCTGAGAACGCGGGATTCTCCTATGCTATAAGTTTCTGTAAACCCAACGCAAGGTACTCTTTGAGGGTCCCCCCCCGGAACCCGGGAGCAGTAGGTGTCTAATCCACAAATCTCATGTTTTAATCCCGCTGAGTTTTAAGAGCTTTTAATATTATAAAAGCAAAAGAAAATTAAGAGTGCACCGATAAGCACTAAGCCTGCGTATACATACTTAAAAAAGGAGCCCTCCTTAAGCCAGTGATTCAGGTACCTGCCCAGGAAAATTCCCGGAAATACGGCCGGAAGCGATACCATAAAATATTTCAGTACTTCTAAAGTAATTAAACCTTTAAAAAGGTACCCGAGTATGCCAATAAAACTGGCGGGCAAAAAATACCCTTGCAGCGTGGCCCTGAATTCTTTGGCGCTCCATTTTCTCATATTTCCATACACCACCAGCGGCGGCCCGTTTACGCCATAGGCTCCGCCTAAAATACCGGAAAGGAAACCGCAAATAAAAAGCCATAACTTATTGTCCTTTTCGAGATGGAATGTGTTTTTGCCAAACAGGGCGTACAGTGAATATAGGATAATCAGGATGCCGAGCCCTGTCTTTACCCAGAATTCGTTGCCGTAGATCAAGATCAATAGTCCGACCGGAATACCCGGCAGTGCAAAAAGGATTAACCATTTGGCGCTGTTTAAATGTATTTGCTTATGATCCTGGATAACTACCACCATCGCAACTAATACGGAGATGAGCACCGAGAGGGGGACAGCTACGCTTATAGGAATGAAAATACTGAATAAAGGTACAGCCACAAGGGATTCTCCAAATCCGAAAGTAGATCGTACCAGGGTTGCAAAAAAGCTGATGATAAACAGGTATATAAAGATGATTTCCATTGATTAACTTTAAACACTGCTGTTAGCACCTGGGATTAAACAGGCCCTGACAGCAGCGGGTTTTGTGTGTTTTTTGAATGATAGTGTGCACGTATTAATTATTGACACCGGTCAATAATTACCTGAAACAAAGCCATTGAGGGCAATCCCTCAAATGTTTTGATTGACCGGTTTGCTTTTTGCAGCTATGATCGCATCCACAGAAAACTTACCTGCGCCTGAAATGATCAATGCGATCAATCCTGCAATATAGAGGATATTAATTTCATATCCGGGAGGGCTAAAAAGCGGTCCCCGGGCTGTTAACCCGATGGTTTTTACAGAGCTATAACCGTAATGGATCTGAATGCTGAACATGGCTACAAGCATGGTACAAATAAGGGGGATAGCCGCCAGGCTAACAAATATTCCCGCAAAAATAGCGAAGCCACCCAATATTTCAACTAAAGGGGAAACCCAGGCCATGATAGCAGGAAAAGGCGCGTGTATTTGGGTTAATAACTTCTCGAAACCTGCGGTGCCCCTGCTTAATTTGGCCCAGCCATGAGCCATAAAACCGAAGCCAATGGCTAAACGTAAAAATAAAGGCGCTAATTGCTGATAATTTTTACCAGCTATGGAAAAAGTGTTGTTAGTCATAATTAATTTTTTTTGATGTAATACTCAATTATCCTGGTTCCTGATTGGTAAATGGCTGCGCAAACAGGACGGATACCATTCATTATCGAACCAAAGTTTACGAATTCGTTTTCTGAATCAGCATAGCTTTAATGTAACTCCGGAAAAGCTATTGTTTAGAATATGGAGGCGTGAGAATAAATCAAATTAACAGCACTTGATTTCTGAGGTAAATTGGAATTGTATTTAGTGGGGACTGGTGATTTTTGGATAATAAAAATTGACCTTTTGTTAAAAGATCGCCGCTTACAAAAAATGCTGTTAATAGAACTGCAACAAATATTAAGGGGTTTCCATTGGATGCAGATTCATAAAAAGGGAGAATTTTATGAAGGGTAAGCGCAGAACAGTCATCATGACTAATTATTTTCGCATGCTCCGGGACGGCATGCGCCGTGCTTTTAGAAACAGGGTTAACCAGCGAGCACAAGGCATTTCTTAGCGGACAAAAGCTGAGCACCAAAAAAATTACCATAACCGCCAGGCTGGTAAATGAACGTAAGGGCGGGGCTTTTTTTTCGGACTTTGCCATAAATACTTTTGCCGTTTGAGAGTTGTAATTATGCTTACCTAACCGGTTGCAAAGATACGCCTTTTTAGGTCGTACCTTAATTTGTTCCCAATTTCTTTTGCTGAATTAGTCGAAGAAAAACGGTAATCCTTACAATATTTTTCGCCTTCGCAGAAAGAAACACTGCACCGCTTGCTAACAGTGCCTCCTATGCTATGAATTTCTGAAAACCCAACGCAGGGTCCTCTATGAGAGACCCTGCTGGGACAGAACGGTAAACCTTACAATATTTTTCGTTTTCGCAGAAAGAAACACTGCACCGCTTGCTAACAGTGCCTCCTATGCTATGAATTTCTGTAAACCCAACGCAAGGTGCTCCTAGAGACTCTGCTGGAACCAAGAAATTAAAACTTATTTGGGTTTAAAAATTTCTGCCACCAAGCCCGTTTCACCTTCGGAATACTGACCGTTTTTTGGGGCATGTTCATATCCGGTGTTTCTGATTTAAATATCAATGCGACTTGATTATTTTGTTTAGTATTTCTTAGCTTATCAATTTCATCCTCACTTTCGCATCGGATTAATATACCAACATTTTCTTTAAGAGCTCCGGGTGTTCTGGAGTAGTCCACCCCAATAATTTTCCTATAAATTACTGTGTCGAATGCCGTAAATTCAAGAATGTCGCCTGGCGAAACCTCGCCTTCTATTATGTGCCCCGCAAAAACGAGGCCCCTCCCGGTAATTTTAAAAGTATCGGCAATAAAATATTTGGCAATTGGTTGTTGTACAATATTTGTCATGTACTTTTAACTTCTTCGGCTAAGCGCATTGTCCAGATGCCTTTGGTCGCTTGAACAGGTATTGGGATTATTCCTATCCAAATGAATCCAAACTTAAATTTCCATTCTCCGCTAATGATTTTTCTGTCGTCTGAGAAAGTACCGGTGTAATAAATTTTCCGTTGCTTTTTGTTAAATGTTTTGCGGGTGCCTTTTTTATCAACCACCAATGTCATCACAGGCATTTGTTTGATGAATTCAATTTTGTCACCACTGACTTTTCCAACGATTTCGCCAATTCCTTCGGTACCACCTGTTGCCAGGTCATCCTGTACGGTACCGTTGAAGCGTTCGTTAGCCGTTGACGTTACAATAATTTCGAAATTTGTTGAGTCAATTCCTTTTAATTTCTGATGAAGTTTATCGTCGTACTTATATTGTCCTTTCCAGATCCCCGTTGAAATCATTATTTATCTGTTCATTTTAGTTATACTAAGTTACCAATATAGTCGGTATTAAGATAGGAATATTAAAACCTTCTGAACTATGGTCATCAGATAGGAAGTTGCTTTTTTACTACCTTGCAATGAAATTAATATCACATAAACATTATTAATAATGCAAAAAACTAAATGGTTCAACAGGAAATTCCCGGTAATTGATGACAATGGAATTTTGCCTTCAATCATTGAACGTTTAAGCGGAACCCCTGCGCGCATTGAAGAAATAACCCGCGACCTGCAGCCCGCTTTACTTACCCTGAAGCTGAAGGATAAATGGACCATAAAAGAAGAAATAGGACACCTTTCAGACCTTGAGCCCCTATGGCTGGGCCGGCTTCACGACCTGGTAAATAAAGAACCGGAGCTAAGGGTTACCGATCTAACCAATCAAAAAACACATACTGCAAATCATGATGCAACAGAATTGAGAGTGCTATTACAACGTTTCAGGAAACAAAGGCAATTGTTTGTAAACAAGCTTTTGAACTTGAATGATGAGCAATTATTGCATTCCTCGCTACACCCGCGCCTTAAAACCCCGATGCGCATCATTGACCTGGCGTATTTTGTTGCAGAGCATGATGATCATCATTTGGCAAGCATCCGCGAAATTTTAGCTATAGCTTTTTAAAGAAAGTTATGGGATAAATTGAAAAAATGACTGAGAACCCTCACTATACGGATAATTTGTTGACCAACCGCAAATAATATAACCTTTATTGCCAATGCTTACTGCTGCCGCAGCATACTTTATCGGGTCAAATATGGTTTCCTTTTTTGTCCAACTATTTGCAATTGGGTCATACTCATAAACATCGCTGCTAATTCCATCGGTATCATTATTATTACCGCCGCCAACATAACCTTTATTATTTATTGAAAAAGCAAATTGCCCAATACTTCCGGCAATAAAAGGCATGCTTGCCACTTGCTTCCAGGTTTCATTGGCAAAGTTAAATGACCAGGCTTCTGTTATAACTGAATAAGGGGCCTGGATATCTCCGCCTACTATATAACCTTTGTTGTTTAAAGTAAAGCCCATGGCGAGTTCCCTTGGCGTCCCGGGAAATGAGCCAATTTGTTTCCAGTTATTTTTTGCAGGATCAAATCTCCACACATCATTAACCTTAACAAATCCATTGGGCATTCTTTGAGTGCCGCCGATTATATAGCCATACTGGGGTGAGTTGAATGATGCACAGCCAAAAGCTATTGCACCCGGAAATGGGGCCACGTTACTCCACGTATTAGTAGCCGGGTTGTACGAATAAAATACATCGGAATAATTATAGCCATTAAAAACACTTATTCCTACGTATGCCTTATTGTTTATTGAAAAGACACCTACGGCCGGCGCTGCTTGAGGGTAGTCTGCAACCTTTGTCCATACATCGCCCACAGGATCGTATTTCCACCAATCCGTTAATTGTCCATTGGTGGCTTTACCTTTACCAAGCCCTGTGTAAATATTCCCGTTAAGTACAACTGCTACCGAGCCTTCCCTGGCTTCGCCCGGAAATGGCTTTTTGGGTTGCAAAAATCTGTAAACAGAATAGTTTGCTGATGAGGTAGCTAAATTGGTGCCGGTTTGTATAGTCAAAGCGCCTGCATCAGACATTGGTACATTATCAGCATTAACAACAAGCTGGTTAGGTGTTGCCGAAACTACATTTAGTTTTGTTGTTCCGATAGTTACTATATTTTGAGATAGGGTGGGGTTAAAAAACTGGCCCTGAATGGTTAGCGTATTTCCCGATATTAAGCTCGTAGGTCCACCGGCTGTAATTTGTGGCTGAGTTAGCTTTAAATCTATCGTATTACTTTGTTGCCCCTGAATGGTTACTGCCAGAACACTTGACCCATTTGTTATTGTATTGGGTACAACAAAATATATTTTGCTTCCGCTTATTCGTGTTGGGTGCAGACTAACAGTTTGATTTATAATAATATTAATACTTGTTAAATCATTAATATTAAGTGTGTCCAGTTTTAGCTCTGCCTCATCACCCCAGGTATATGTTTTAAATAAATAAGCTAATACAGGTTGTTTAGTTCCGTTAGAGTTAAAGGAAGCCTGTTGACTATAATGATAAACATTTGAATTATCTACGTAAAAGGCCTTCACATAATATATTGAATCTTTTGCGAAGCCGGATAAAGCTGTGAAATTAAATTGAAGAGAAGCCGAAGTGTTATTATATAAAAAAACATTTGTGCCACCAAACACAGGATCAGCATTTTTACTCCACAAAAAGCCGGTTTGCTTTACCTCACTTAATGACAGGTTGTTTAGCTGACCATTGAATACAGCATTTTGCCCTTGTTGATTGATACTTAGTGTGATGGATGGAGATCCCGGATGTTCTTTCTGGCTCTTTTTACATGAATAAACAGCCGCAATAAAAATTAAAAAAAGGAAGTAAAATTTGTTCATAATGCATTGACAAGGCGCCGGCAAAAGTATTATAAAATATCTGTAAACTTAGCTTATAGTTCAAGAAATTTAATGCAGATTGGTTAGTTGGCAATACATTTCAACTTTTTTAATAGGTTAAGTTATAAAAATAGGATTCCAGCCAAATTTACCCGGGTGGCAGGGGAGTTCAATCCGGTTAACTTTTATTGGCATTGAGCAAATTAATCAGGTTGCCATTAAAGTTTTTAATGTCAGCACCTAAAGAGTTAAAAAAATCCTCATCAACCTTATTGATGATTTGCACCGCTTGTTTTGATATGGCAATCCCGCTCTCCGTTAAAGTAACCGATTTTGCCCTGGTATCTGTATGATGTTCCTGCCGTTCAACCAGTCCCTTTCTCAGTAAAGTTTTAATTATGGTTGATGTCGTCATCGGGTCAATCTTGCTGTGGTGCGACAGATCGATCTGGGTTATGCTCTCTTTTGTTTTCGAGAGCCATAGCAAGCTGGCCAACAAAACAAATTGCGGGTGCGTTAGATCTATTTCGTCCAGGGCTTTTTTAATGGCCCGGTGCCACAAGGTGGTTACCTGCCAAAGCAAAAACCCCGGACTATCTTCGGCTTTCATTACGTTGAACGCTTCATCTGCTTGCTTCATAAACTATAATTTGGCGGCTGCTTCAATTTGTTTTTTAACATCTCCGGGTAAGGCCTTTACAATGTCGCTTGCAACCAGTTTTGCCCATACAAACGCCAGCATCCCTTTTACCGAAATGGTATTGGTGATCTTTAGTCCTTCCGGTGTTTCTTCAAAAGTATGGTTATCATACATTTTAGCCAAAGGAAATGGTGTTACGTCAAGAAAACTTTTGTTGGTAACGGTTTCCAGCAATTTCACTTTTAATTTGGGGCCTCCTTTGGGCTTCAAAATAAAAGAATTACCCTGTTCAAATTTACCTTTTAGTTCGGTAAGTTCAATCCCTTCATCCCATGAAGGCCAGTTATTTACATCGGCAAACAGCTTCCACATTTGCTCTTTTGTTACATCCCTGGTTGTAACTGAATACGATTTTGTCCACATAGTTTTAAATTTGATATGAACAAATATAATAATTATTTATATAATATGTATACTTATAATAAAATTATTTTTTATTTTGATTTATAGCTGATGTTAAGCTCACGTAAGTTCGATATAAAGTTGGTAGAAAAGTACTTGAATATCGGATACTTGTATTTTGATAAAAATTAAAAACGCTGATAATGAGTGTGTTTCACAGCGTTCCGGGTGTTCCATGTGCAAAAATGGAACGCTTTTCCTGGCAAATCTTGTATTTTTCTGATTTAGGACTTAAGACTAAATATCAATCCGCATAAGCCACTACATTAGCCACCACCCGTTTCTTTTTACGTTTTTTCCCCAACCAGATCATAAAACCTGTAACCGGGAGCGATGCTGCAGTTAGGCCCGACAGGAAATAAATGATCTTGCTGCCAACCCCCAGCGCCCGGATCCGGCCGGTATGGAAATCATAATTGCTTTTGGCAATGTTGTCATAAGCTGTATAGTTTTTGTACAGCTCGGCTTTTAAAACTTTGCCGGTGTATTGGTTAAAATAAAGGGTACTCTGTTTCCGCACAATGGCATAGGGGTAGCGCATCAGGATGCGGATGGGGGCAACGCTGTCTGTTGCAGGTGTTAAAAATGTTTCGGTTGCGCCGCTATTGGTGGTGCTCATGTATTGATAGGCCTCATCCAGGCTGTAATGTCGCCCCTTTACCGGCTTTGATTTAAACTTTTTTTCCTTTTTTGGGGCTGGCTGCCCGGTTAAAAACGCAACAGTATTTTTGGCGGAATCATACACAAAGAAAATCCCGGTAAAAGAAATTATGAGCAAAACGAGCAAGGCATAAAATCCCAATACGCTGTGCAGCTCCCAGTTAACCAGTTTCCAGTTTTTGCTTTTAAAATTGATGGTGACCGCCCGTTTAAAGAACCGTTTTTGTTTGGGCCACCACAAAATGAGTCCGCTGATACACATAATTAAAAAGATGAGCACATTGCATTTGATGATCGCCTTACCCACATCGCCCAATAAAAGTTGGGTATGGATCTGTTGAACAACCGTAAAAAAATCACGATCAAGGTTTTTAACGCCTATTATTTTTGAAGTATAAGGATCAACACTGATAGCGTGTTCCTTTTTGCTGTAAAATATAATGGCCGCATCCTTACTTTCCTTAAACCTGATGCTGGTTGTTTTTTCTTTTGGAAAATGCGCTTTAACCGTATCCGACATTTGGCTGAAGGATACTTTTGCGTTTCCTGGGTGTTGCACATGATAAAAATCGTGCTGAAACAGTTCGCGGCCTTCTTCCTCAAAAACATAGAGCGAGCCGGTAACGGCCACAATAAAAACAATGAGCCCGCTGGCCAGGCCAAGGATGAGGTGCAGCTGGCGGATTAAATACTTAAAGGTGATCTTTTTAGTGGTCATCAAATGGGGTGCTTAAAATTTTAAATTCATACTGGCTGTTAAACGGGCAGGGTTCTGCGGAGCAAGGCGGAACGACCAGTATTGTTGATTGGTAAGATTATCCAGTTTTAAACTGAAACGGTACCGGGGTTGATCATAAAATGCAGTAGCATCAATAATGGTATATGACGGGATCCGGAAAACAAACGTGGTAGTGTTGGTTTGATAGGATGTGCTGCCGTAATTACCCCCCAAACCAAAACCCAGTCCTTCGGCTTTGCCATTTAATAGCTTGTAGCTGATCCAAAGGTTGGCCAGCCTGTCGGGCCCTGAAGCTGCAGGGCGTAAACCCTGAACGGAGGCGTTGGCTTTGGTAAAGACGCTGTAGTTGTAGGCGTAGCCGGCAATAACATTAAAACCGGGAAACGGATTGGCAATTACCTCCGCCTCAAAACCCTTGCTTAGCTGCGTACCATCCTGGATGGAAAAACCGGCATGGTCAGGGTCATCCCTGGTTACATTGCTAACAGATATATGGTAATAACTCAAAGTAGAGCTGATCTTATGCTGCCAAACATCCAGCTTTACACCTGTTTCCCATTGATTAGCCTGCTGGGGTTTAAATGTATTGCCGCTAAAATCGGTACCCGTGGCATTACTAAAGCCGTTCATGTAGTTTCCAAACAGCGATACCTGGTCTTTAACAAGCTGGTAAACCAACCCGAGTTTTGGTGAAAGCGCGGTTTGTGCATATTTACCTACTGTAGAGTCTGCATTTGGGTAATAGGTACCTTTGTTGTTAAACCTGTCTGCGCGCAAGCTCAGCATAACGCTTAATTTATCCGTCAGGTTAAGCACGTCTGATGCGTATGCGCCATAGGTAGTCTGGTTGGTTTGGTAATAGATATAAGGGCTGGTTGCTGCTAATGCGTTTACTTTATCTGCGTTATAGTTATTATAAGCGGCGCCCGGGTGTTTAAAATTAATGGTGGGCATGGTAACGGTGGTGTAATCGCGGTTGCTTTTCTGGCTGTAAACATCAACACCAACAACCAGTCTGTTGCGCAGGCTGCCAATTTTAAAGTCGCCGGTAAAATTCTGCTGAACATTTAAGCCATAATAAGGAAAATCCTCTTTCTGCACGCTCTGCTTTAATGTGGAATCGCTCACCCCGGTTAATTGCGTTACAAAACCTTTAGTAGTTGAAAAGGTGCGGGCGAATGCTGTTTGTGATTTCCAGGTGCTGGATATTTTATAATTAACCTGCCCGAACACATCAAATTGCTGGCTGGTATAATCAAGGGTATTGTTGATAAACGAGAGATTATAGTTTATGCCGAGGTCCTTCATGTTATGAACCTTGCTTTTGGCATTAGCATAAGGGGCCAAACGATATGCTGATGTAGCGTTATAGTTACTGATCTCTGCATCAAGCTGGATCGATAATTTGTCGTTAACCTGGTAGCTAAAACTTGGGGCAAGGAAAATGCTGCGGGTAAAACCCTGGTCCTGGAAACTGTGTTCGCTGTGCACTGCTGAATTTACGCGGAACAGGGCCGATTTATCACTATTTAAAGGCGCATTGATATCGGCAGTCAGCCTGTTCAGGTCAAACCCTCCGGCGGCATAACCAACTTCCCCTTTAAATGTATCAAAAGGTTTTTTGGTTACACGGTTAAAAAGGCCGCCGAATGAGATCATCCCACTATTGAAAAGTGTACCCGACGGGCCTTTTATCGCTTCTATTTTCTCAATATTAGCAGGGTCCACACTGTTGTAATCAAAACCCGATATGCCGTTCCTGACTAAGTTTTCAGTGGTAAAACCCCTGGATAATAAGGAGCTGCGGCCATTATTATATACAAGGGGAACACCTGCGCCAGGGATGTTTTTATAGGCATCATTAAAATTGGTAACCACCTGCTCCTTCATCAATTCGCTGGTGACCACACTGTACACTTGTGGGTTTTCAAGATTTTTTAGGGGGAGTTTGGAAATATCATCTGTTTCCTTTTTCAGGAACTTATTGGCTTTATAATCTTTAATATAAACACCCTGCAATTGCTGTTTATTTTCGGTCAAAATAAAATCAGCTTCAGTGATATGGCCTGGGCTTATGGTTATTTGCCTGGTTTGGGTGTTCAGGGAAACAAAGCTGGCAACAATTGTATAATCACCGGGCTTTACATTGCGGATGGTATAATGCCCGTTTTGAGTAACGCTTGCGCCCTGGTTGGTTTCTTTTATCGTAATACTTACAAACTCAGCCGGCTGTCCATCAGATGTTCTAACGGTACCTTTAACGGAGCCGTTAATATTCTGAGCATGTAGAGGAGCAAAGGGAAAGAAGAGGAGGAGCAGGCAGACGGACAAAATATAGTTTAAGCGTGCAGCAAAAAAATAAGTTAAAGTAAAATGCATAGTTTTGTTCAAATAGTAATGGTTAAACAGATCGTTGTTATTGCCCGGTGTGAAGTTTGCCGACCGATCACCGGGTTTTTATGCGGCAAAGTTATTCTTATTTAGATTAATTACAAATAATAATCAATCGTAATACCATACTATATTGCTTTGCTTTTTGTTTTGATAATTCAGGGCTGCAGATCGGCTATTAGGTAAAATATTGGTCAGGGAGGTAAAAATGCACCAATTTTTTGCCAAAATCCTCCAATGAATAAAAAATTAAAAACGCTAGTTTTGCCGCTTCATAGCACACGTTCGTGTGCATTGTGATAAGGTTTAGGTTAAAACCCCCGAACAGCGAGTGTAAGGGGGTTTTTATTTTTTAGTAAATAAAACCTAATCCTGCCTTTTAGAAAACAGGAGGTTTAATGACACCTTGATACTGTCGGAAATCAAATCGTTTTTAACAAGCGGGAAAAGCCACCCCGATTTATAATAAATCCCCCAATCAGTACGGTTTATAGAAAATTCAGCATTAGCTTTAATTTTGCCTTTGGTTTGATTAATAACTGCAGGAAAGTTAACAGGCTTGGTGATCCCTTTAAGTGTTAGATCGCCCGTTATATTAAACTGAGGTAATTTCTTGCCGGCAACAACTTTTTTGATTGACATTGTAGCATTTGGGAATTTCGCCACAGAAAAGAAATCAGCGCTTTTCAGATGGTCATCAAGACCTTTCCTCCTTTGCCAAAGGCTTTGGTCAGCGCTGGTTATGCTTGTCATGTCAATATTAAAGGCGCCTGTTTGTATTTTACCTTCTTTGGATAAACCCAGGGTGCCGGAAGTAAATTGAATAGTGCCGTCGTGTCCCTGGCCCAAAACATTTGTCCCCCGCCATAAAATCCTGCTTTCTTTGGTCATTAATTTAAAAATTAAAGGTGAGGGTTCATGCTGTGCCGGTTGATTTGTTTTTAACAGCAAAAGGACTAATACTGAAAAAAGTAAGCTGGTTTTTATCATAATGATTACGGTTACTGAAATGGTTTTTGTGTTTGAGCAAACGTAAACAGCCTTACTGCTTTATGGCGCAAATGAGATGTAAAATGAGGGTAACAGAATGTAAATTTTTTGTAAACGGATGCTAATTATCTTCCAATTATTTCAAATAGCGTATTTTTATGCATGAAACTGAAGATCCTTTTTTGTGCTCCTATTGTTTTGCTGTTGTTTATTCCATGGTTAATTATAGGGAAGCACCAAAACCAGGCTGATTATGCAGAAGCGGCAAAACAGGTAACACTGCGGCAGATCGGGCACAGATTGCTCTTATTTTCAGGAGATTCAACTTCAAGGGTATTGCCAATAAAACAACTTTCTGCAAATGAATACCAGGTACAATTTGAAAACCGGTTTACTTTTGAGCCTGATTCACTTGTTAAGGTAATTAACAGCAGCATGCGCGCCGGCAAAATTCCGTTAAGCTATATTGTTAATGTAGTGGGCTGCGCTCATAACGAAGTTGTTTACGGATTCTCCATGTCGCAGGATCAGAAAACCAATATTGTTCCGTGCAGAGGCCGGGTGCAGCCTAAAGGCTGTTATTATATAAATATACTTTTTCCGGAAACCAGTTTGCTAGGCATTAACAGCACGGCAGCTTATACCGGCGTATTTCTCCTACTTACCGGTCCTGGGGTTTCGGGCTTCCTGCTTACAAAGAAAACAACTGCGGTACAGTTCAAAGAAGAAAAGAACCCGGATGAGCCTGTAAACATTGGCAATTATAGGTTTTATTACGACCGCCAGTTGTTGATCAATCAGCAGCAGCATACAGAACTTACAATTAAGGAATCGAAATTACTGAGCCTGTTTGCCGAAGCTCCCAATCAGGTACTGGGAAGAAAGCAGTTATTAAAAATTTGGGATGATGAAGGGGTTATTGTTGGGCGAAGCCTGGATATGTTTATTTCGAAGCTCAGAAAAAAATTGCAGCAAGACCCATCGGTTCGCCTGGTGAATATCCATGGAAAGGGATATAAACTTGAAATTTCGCAGAAATAAGTAGTCGCTTGCGGAGGTCCGACAAGGCGCAGCAACTCTAAAACGTTATCTTAGCTTAAAAACATGCCATGGATAGATTAAGAAAACTGTTTGTTAGCCCTACAAGAATGTATGGGGTTTGCATTGCCTGTTTCCTGGTATTTTTCTTTATCGGGATCCCCGTTTTAAATTTTGGTAATAAGGTACAATTACCGTTTAGCCATGCCTTAATAGCTTTTGCCATACTTATGGTGGTTTTATTCATCATAAGTATTTTCACAACCCTGGTTTATTGGGCCTGGTTTAAAAAGTATTGGTATATCAATCTAATGGTTGGCTTAAGCTCCGGTTATTTTATAGACATTTATCTTTTGAGCGGCATTTTAGGTATCGATTAAACATTTCCTTATCATTGTAGTTAAGTGTGCACTGAAATCTGTAAGTTTAAATAATAAACAGGTCACCATTGATAATGTCCGACAAAAAACCATCACCTCCAAAAACACATAAAGAGCTCACCTATACCGAAAAGGTTTGGCATACAGTTGGTATTGTTGCCATAGTAGCTATACTTATATTAATTGCCAGGGTTGCTTTTGGTGTGCTGCTAATGGCGCTTGCAGGCTGCCTTATTTCTGTTTATTTTCATGGCCTTGGCGATGTTATCCAGCGCAAAACAAGATGGAGCCGCCTTGCCAGCATGATGGTTTCTATTGCAGGTTCGTTTATCATCCTGGGATTTTTGCTTTGGTTTATGGGCAGTAAGATCCAGGTCCAGATCTCGGAACTGAGCAATACCTTACCCCTCACCATTGGCAATGTTAAGCTAAAACTTGATGAATCGCCTTTGGGCCGTATGGTGCTCAATGCTACAGCAGGTGGCAGTTCTGATAAACTTTTTGCAACGGCCAGCCAGTTTTTTAGCACGAGCTTTGGCGTTTTGGGCAATATGTATATCATTTTGTTTTTAGGGATCTTTTTTACCGCCAGTCCTTCGCTTTATAAAGATGGATTAGTATTGCTGATCCCGCCTGATTATAAGGATTTAACCCGGAAAATAATAAACCGTACCAGTCTTACACTTAAAGGATGGTTAAAAGGGACAATGATCTCAATGGTTATGCTCATTATTTTGATCCCGATTGGCTTAAGCATAATGGGCATCCCGCTTGCTTTAGTACTTGGGCTTTTGGCCGGATTGCTAGTAATTGTACCAAACTTTGGCTCGTTCATAGCTATGATCCCCGGTGTACTGCTGGCCCTTAGAATTAGTACCGATACCGCAATTATAGTAGCCCTTATTTATATTGGCGTACAAACCCTGGTGCAAAACATAATAGCGCCTGTTATCCAGAAAAAGATGATCAACCTGCCGCCGGCTTTAACCATTATTGGACAATTAATTATGGGGGTGCTGGGCGGCGCTATGGGTATAATAATGGCGGTGCCTGCACTGGCAATAGTGATGATCCTGGTTGATGAGATCTATGTAAAAAATATTAACCTAGAATAAAAATTGTTGTAATTACATCCGCATCCTTAGTGATACCGACCGGCCAAGGGCCTGGACAAGTTCCGGGTCCAAAGATTTTTCCTCATCTTTTTGGATCCAAACCCTTTTGTCATTTTTTATCAATGCTACCTTTTCGCCGTTTACAAGTAGCTGTAATTCAGTAGTGTACTGGTTAATTATTTTACTGTCAATAATCTGGTAAATATAATCCTGGTCATTAAATGTTATTCGCAATGGCAATCCCATATTCTAATCCTCGGGGTAAAGATAAACTTTAATGACAATTAAACTACAGTTTGATTGTGTTTAATGATTTGGGCAATACTATATCCGTCAAAAACAAACCCTTTCAATTAACCTTTGTTAAGTAACAATCAAATTAAAAAAAATATGAAAAGGATAATTCCAATCTTTATTATATCACTGTTTGTATCGGCGTGCAAGCAGGATTTTAACGCAAACCAACAGATAAGTGATAGTATAAAAAAGAAATTTAACGCTGTTTCTGTTACCGCAACTGACGGGGTTGAGACTAACACCAAAGGATTTAAAGGCAGTAAAAAAGAAATTATGGTTGATATGGGTGGGGATTCAGCCATATCAAAAACTATGCTGGTGGGTGTTGCTTACCATTGTGCCGATACTGCCTACCGGTTACTCACCGGCAATAAAGCTAAATTACCCGTATTTTTTCAGCTAAGAATAAAGGCCGGAGGAGTAACCTCAGGTAACTTGAATTTTAAATCCGCGCTTTTGGCAAAGGACAGTATAATTACCAATAAGATAAGAACTTTTATGGCAGCAGTTGTACAAAAAAAATATGATGTGCTGCCCAACAATGCTGAACCCGGCTTGGACCTTAACCCGATTATTAGCCTGCTTAAAAATGCCGATGCATCGGGCAACGGGGTAAGTGGTTACGAGTTTGTCGGCTTACAGCATGCCATGGGCTTTCACAATCCCGATCAAAAGCCCATGGAAGTAATACAGGGCTGGGTAATGTTGTCCGCAAAAGGTACCACCACTAAGTTCCCTATGCTATTTATAGCTAATCCGGCCACTAACCAGCTGTCGTCGGTTTATATTAATCCTAAATAATTAGTATCGTATCAATCTTGAACCGATGCTCAGTCTTGAGTTGATAGTCTGGAGTGCTAAGTCGGAAATGGACCAACTTTACCTTAAGACTTCCTGCAAAGCGTTCCATTTTTGCGCACGGAACACCCGGAACGCTATGAAACACGCTCATTATCAGTATTTTAATTTTGTAAAAATGTAAGTATTTGATAATTAACACAATGTGTTGCCGTACTTTATATCGAGCTCAGGTCAATTTAACTTTTGTACATTTTTTCGTAATACTCATCGGCCATTCTGCCGGCTTCAAATGCAGGTACAACAGTTGTTGCTGCTTTTTTCAGCATGGTTAGCCACTGCTTTTGGTTGTTATAATAAGCAGGCACAACTAAGTTTTCCAGGATATCCATCAGGTTCCCGGCTTCTCGTCTGTCCTTTTCTTCGGTTGACAGCTGATTATCCGCAGGCTGAACTATATAGCAGTTTTCCTTATCCTTAGCAAATTCAGGCACCCAACCATCGGGTAACGAAACATTGATGGCTCCGTTCATTGCAGCCGTCATACCACTGGTTCCGGATGCTTCCCGGTACATCCTCGGGGTATTGAGCCATACATCAGCGCCTTTTTTCAACAAGGCCGACAGGTTGAGTTCATACCCTGTAAGCACAGCACAATTAGCAAGAGGTTTTACCCGACTTATTATCTGGTTAAACAGATCTATCGCCCCATAATCTTCAGGAAAGGGTTTACCCGCCCAGATTATCTGTACTGGTTTATCGGTATTTTTCACAAGATTTAAAAAGCGATCCCAATCGTACATCATCATATCCGCACGTTTATAGCCTGCAAAGCGCCTTGCCCAAACAATGGTGAGTGTATCTTCGTCAAATAACTTTCCGCATTGGTCGGCCACTGTTTTAAACAGCTGCCTTTTCATTTCCTTTTTTCTTTGAGTGATGCCTTTGTCGTCATTTTTATTGATAGCCTCATCAAGCTGTGCATCTTTCCAGTAAGTTTTATTTTGTGCGTTGGTAATAGAAATTATTTCACAGATCCCCGGGTTACCGCCCCACATTTGCCGAGCCACCTCACCATGCAATTTGGACACGCCGTTTGCTTTGCGTGCGAATTTTAAGGCTGCAAGCGTATAATTAAACTTGTCGCCTTCCAACCCTAATACTGATCGTACTTCGTGTTCCTGCATGTGATAAAAAAACGACATGTCTTTCAGCAAGCCATAACTATGTTCTTCGTTACCGGCCATTTCAGGAGTATGGGTTGTAAATACAACCCTTTTCTTAACCTCGTCAAGGTTGTTATTGTGTTTGGCATACAGGTAAAAGTTAAGTGGGAGGGAATGTCCCTCGTTCATGTGGTAAACTGCGGGCTCTATTTGTAAAATATCAAGTAACATGGCACCGCCTATGCCTAAAACAATACTCTGTGCTATGCGGGTAGTTTCGTTAGGGTCATACAGTTGCCGCGTAATAGCGCGTGACTGATCGTCATTTTCGGGGATATCTGTGCTCAATAAAAATAAGGGCGCCGAACCAAAAGTTTCGGGTTTAAGTAGCCAGGCTTTTACATGCACCGGCGCATCGTGCACAGGCACAGTGAAAACAATCCCGGTATCCTGTAAAAAGGAATATTGTTTTTCAATAAATTCAGGTTTCATCAGGGCATTGCCGTCACGCCCCTGGTCATAATAGCCATACTTCCACAACATGCCTATACCCAGCAAGTTTTGCTTTAGCTCATAAGCGCTGCGTAAGTGCGATCCGGCTAAAAATCCTAAACCGCCGCTATAAATTTTAAGCGCCTGGTCAACTGCAAACTCCATTGAAAAATAGGCCACAGCGGTATTGTATTTATCATTTGGCACATAACCAAAAATGTCATTCTTTGTAATCATCACCAGGTAAACCGCAGCCTGGTTACTTAGTTTTACCTAATTCAAAAATGACGATAGGTGGATATACTTAAGAGTGAAAAGAGATGAATTATTTTATCCTTCTTAATTCATCCATCATTTCTAAAAGTGGCAGTACAGTTACATCTTTACCTACCGGGAAACGTTCTTTACCCGGATAAACAATAAAACGGTGTGTTGCTGCAATATCCTCGCAGCCCAGGTAAAAACCTTTGGATAAATTTGGAGTGAATGATCGCTTGATCTCAATAGCGTATTTCTTTTGAATGTTTTGCTCAATCACTAAATCAATTTCTGCCCCGGCTGATGTGCGGTAAAACCATGGGGTAACACCTACCGGTAAACAGGATAGTAAATTTTCAATTACAAAGCCTTCCCAGCTTGTTCCGGCAACCGGATGCCCCAAAACATCATCCATTGTTTTAAGGTTAAGCAATGCATGAACAAGTCCGCTGTCCCGGATATAAACTTTAGGCGCTTTTACAAGCCGCTTGCCAATATTTCCAGACCACGGACGCAGGGACCTGATAAGAAGCAGATCTTCCAATAACTCAATGTATCTTTTAGCTGTGGGCGCCGTTACACCAAGACTGGCGCCTATGTTGGCAACATTTATTTGGCTCCCCTGGCTATGTGCTAATATCGTCCAAAGACGGCGCAAAGTAACGGATGGGATCCTTGTTCCGAATTGTGGCACGTCCCGTTCAAGATAAGTACTAATAAAGTTTAGTCGCCACCTTAAACTTGCCTCATCATTTTTTGCCAAAAAGCTATCAGGGAAGCCACCGCGTATCCAAAGGTGATCCTGGTTATTTGGGCCTGATTTAGAAGTTTCAGAAACGTTAAGACCCGAAAGCTCTTTGTAGGCGATTCTCCCGGCAAGGGTTTCTGATGATTGTTTTAAAAGATCAAGTGAAGCTGAACCAAGTATAAGAAATTGACCGGCCTTTAACCCCTCCCGGCGGCGGCGATCTATAACACCCCGCAACACCTGGAACAACTCAGGCACACGCTGCACTTCATCAAGAATAATGAGCTTACCTTTATGAAGTTCAAAATATTCTTCAGGTTCGCTTAGCTTTGCCTGGTCAGTCGGGCTTTCCAGGTCCAAATAAATTGGCCCCGGTTTAAAAAAGGCAGCAATTTCTTCGGATAGCGTAGTTTTGCCCACCTGTCGCGGCCCTAAAAGGGCCACTGCCGGAAATTCTTCTAGCAAGGTAACTATTTCGTCTTGTGCTTCTCTCTTAATCATCCTTGCAATTATAATATTAAATATTCGATTTGCAAGGATAAAATTGAATTAAACGTGCTCGATCTCCCTTGCAATAGTTAAATCACAAGGTCGTAATTTTGCAATTACTAATATTTGTAAATATTAATGAATGCTTCCTTTCCCTCTTGTACAAACTTGTTTCAACATGTACAGGCTGTGAATTGCTTTCTGTTGTCCTGTCTGCGAAATTAGAGCGATATAAACAAACCTAAGCAATGGAAAAATTAATAAAAGCAGGACGGATATTTTATAGTGTTATGATAACGTGCCTTGGCGCCCAGCAATTATTTTATGCTGATTTCAGGCCTGTAATATTTCCGCCATGGTCCGCAGCTATACCCGGCGCTGCATTTTTTGCTTATTTAGCCAGTGCCGTGCTTATCCTGGCAGGGCTGGCTATCATCTTTGAAAAAAGGGCAAGAGAAGTGTCGCTTTATTTGGGTGGATTGTTCCTGTTATTGCTTTTTTTAGCCCAGGTACCTTTTGAATTAATTGCGGATCCCTATAGTAACCATTTAGGTGTATGGTCAAATGCATTAAAGGAACTGATGCTGGCAGGTGGCGCCTTTGCAGTTGCAGGTTCATTTCCGGTTAATGAGGTGATCGCTAACCAAAAGCCGGTCCTAATAAAATTGTTAGAGAAACTTATCCCTTTTGGCGGGGTTTTCGTGTCTGTAACATTGATCCTTTTCGGGATCGATCATTTCCTGTATGTTGAATTTGTATCCAAATTGGTTCCCACGTGGATTTCCGGCCAGCTTTTCTGGACCTATTTTGCGGGCGTGGCGCTTATTGGCTCCGGTGTAGGGATTATTCTGAAGATCAAGCTGAAACTAGTTGCTATCCTGCTGGGGGTAATGGTCTTTCTTTGGCTCATAATGCTGCACATCCCAAGGGCGATAGCTGATCCGTACGGCGATAAAGGCAATGAAGTAACCAGTGTGTTTGAGGCTTTAGGATTTAGCGGGATTGCCTTTGTTATTGCAGGCGGGTATAATAAAAGAAAAGGGGATAATAAGGGATAGCATTGATTAAAATATAACATGCCGGACTTGTTTCAACACCTAACACATTAAGGAGCCAGCGTTTGGCCAACCTTTCTGTAAGGTGCCGAAATAAATCCGGCATGAACGTAATGATATACTACTTTATTGAATAAACAGCGTTAAGCCTTATCTTCAGAATGGCTTACATAGTAAAATACAATACCCACAAAGGTAAAGATGATGCCTATGAACAAAGGCCATTCAGAAACCTGGCTTCCGCTGCGGCTAATGGTCATTGAATCAGAATCAACCGGGTTTACAACCGATCTGAAATAAATAATTAAGCCAATTGTTACAATTATCCCAACTACAATAAGAAGTACGCTAACTTTTTTCATTCGTTAATTTGTTAAACAAAACTGTTAATCAGTCGGCTGTAAAGGTAGGATTATTTTGAATTTTTTAAATCAACAGAAGGAAATAAATTTGAAGATGTGTTAATTTGATGATTTGAAAATGTGCCGTTTTGACGATTTAAATTAACCTGTCCATCTTCAAATTGTCACATCCTCAAATTTTCAAATCAAGTCAACATCTTCAAATCGCCTCATCATCAAATTTTCAAATCAAGTCAACATCTTCAAATCGCCCCATCATCAAATCGTCAAATCGAAATTCATGAAACAATTAAAAAGGAGGCGCGTATAAGTAATAGTAATTTAAATAATTGTCCCATGCACACGCATCCCGAAATTGAAGAGATTTTAAATAGCACAGGTCCGGAATTTTTTACTCCGAATACTGTGATGCTGCAAAGTGCGGGAAAAGTATTGAATTATTTAGACGATCTTAACCTGCCGCGAACCGGTAAATTTGAACCAACGCCTGCTGAGAGTCTTTATCTTTTATGGGAAGCAGGGAATCTGGAATTCCATTTTGAATGTTTAAAAAACGGCAGGATCCTTTATACATTCCGCAAAGGTGGTTTTGGAAAAGCCAGCGGATTTAGCACCATTGATGATTTTATCCCAATGCTGGAAAATTATCTTCTGGTAAGCATTGACTAAGCTTTCCTCATTTCGTATTCCATTTAAACCATTTAATCCCAAGTACTGCACAAACTACGGTATAGGCAATTGTTACCAGTAATGCCATTGAAGCGTCGTTGTTCCATTTTTCAGGCTCCATACCAAATGCCAGGATAGTTTTAACTGTTCCGTACGGCGACCATTTCACAGCATTTTGAAACTCAGCGTTGTTGTAGAACTGACCAAGCATTCCTCCCATAATAAATAAAAAATAAACCAGGCGCACTGTTGAATTTACTGTTTCAGGGTTTTGTATGCGCCCTACTATCATTTGGCCAAGGCCAAGGTATAATGCCCCTCCAATTAATGCGCTTAAATAAGTAACCGCATAGCCTGCAGGTGTCAGCGTTACCTGGTCGTATGAGTTGCCAACAATAAAAACGGCGGTAGTTACCATTAATATCATTGCTATTTGTACTAATAAACGGCTGGTCATTATTGACCAGGATGAGATCGGTGCCACACGTAAACGTTGAAAGATTCCTTTATCCCTGTCGCGCGCAATGGCGTTGGAATAGCCCATCAGGCCGATTGCAATAAGACCAATTGTAATACTGTTTGAAAGTACAAACGGACCGCCAAGTTTCCCAACCAAAGGTTTCCATGTAGCTAAAATAATTACAGGGACAATCAGCGTTAATATTACCGCGCGCCGGTTACGCCATTGTGTAGTAAAATCGGCACGCAAAAGCGTTTTAAGAACGGTAGATGCTTTTGGTATTGAAGTTTCCATGGAATTTAATTTGCTGAATTAAGGATTTTGAAAGTTATTTACGATCGTATTGCTTTGCCCGTAAGCGCTATAAATACGTCTTCGAGGGTTATCCTCCCTCTGCGCGAAACTGCAATAACTTCAGGTTCGTCCTTGTGTTTGTCTATCATGGCTTGCGGTGTATCAATGGCTATCACCCTGCCATGATCAATAATGGCGATCCGGTCGCAAACGGATTCTGCTTCTTCCATGGAGTGGGTGGTAAGCAAAACAGCGTGCCCCCGCTCGCGGATGGCTTCAATGCGTTCCCAAAGCTGCCTCCGCGATTGTGGATCCAAACCCGTGGTAGGTTCATCAAGCAATACCAGCCTGGGGTTATGGATAGTGGCAATAACCAGCGATACCCTTTGCTGCTGCCCGCCCGAAAGCTCCCCGAATTTTTTCATCGCCGAATCTTCAAGGTTGATCTCCTTTAAAGTGGCCATCAGGTCGCTTTTGCTTGCGGGTACTCCGTAAATGCCGGCATATAACTGCAAAACTTCAATTACAAACAACTCGGGTTGAAAGCTGGTTGATTGCAACTGCACTCCTAAGGATGCCCGGGCATGCAACGGTTTTGTAATGGCATCGTTGCCATCAACTACAATGGTTCCCGCCTGCGGCTTTAAAAGCCCCTCAATCGAGCTCAATGTGCTTGTTTTACCTGCACCATTGGGGCCTAACAAGCCAAAAATCTCGCCCTTGCGAACACTAAAAGAAACGTTTTGAACTGCGTTGAATTTGCCATAGCTAACGCTAAGGCCGTCAACGGTTAAAATATTGTCGGCTGTCATTTATTAATTGGGGGCCTTGTTTTTAAAATTATGAAGGTTTTATTTTATTTCTGTTGCAGCTTCTTCTTCTTCCTTCACTTCCTTTTCTACAGTTATTGTGCATTCTGTAACCAGGGCTGCTAATGTACCAACAGCCGCAAATATGGGAGCCAGCAATACACCAAAAAGACCAACAGCAAGGGGAAAGCTCATGATCTCTTTACCAGACTTATCGGTAATAGTTATCCTTGTAATATTACCTTCATGTATAAGTTCTTTTATTTTTCCTACCAGGGCTTCCCCGTTTACAGAAAATGATTCTTTTGTTGTCATAATTCAGATATGTTAAATGTATGTTCTTAATTTTTACATACTTTGGAGACAGGTATCACAGTGAATGTTACAGGAAAATTAAAATAAATTTCTGACTAAACCGCGTTTTATATTAAAAAAAGAATGTTTGGCCTGGCGTAATAATTTGAATTTCAGGCATTCGGAATTTTTCAGAACTTAGCATTATAAAAAATACATTGTAAGCCTGGAAATTAAACGAAGTTAAAAGACCCGGAAGCCGATGAACGAACAATACCCCAAAATATATTTGTACAGACGATTAGTTCAGGCAAAACTTTTTATTGATACCCACTATACTGATAGCATTGATCTTGGTAACATCGCTGATGAAGCATATTTTTCTAAATTTCATTTCATCAGGCAATTCAAAAGCATCTACCGCAAAACACCGCATCAATATTTAATTTTTGTACGAATTGAAAAGGCGATGGAGTTATTGAAAAACGGCACCCCTGTTTCAGAAGTTTGCTATGCCGTCGGGTTTGAGAGCTTAAGCTCATTTAGCGGACTATTTAAGCGTACCATTGGTATTGCTCCTTCAGCCTACCTGCTGCAACAGCAAAAAATAAAGGCGGAAATAATAAAATCGCCTTTAGCCTTCATCCCGGCTTGTTTTGCCGAAAAAAGCGGCTGGATGGAAAAATAGCAATTTTGAAGAAATGAAACTTTAATTGATACCGGTTCTTTGCCTAAACAATTCAAAACTCAAAAAATGATCACCAGACTAACACATGTAAGCATCTACGTACTTGACCAGGACAGTGCTTATGATTTCTACACAAACAAGCTCGGATTTAAAGTAATAACTGACGTACCAATGGGCAACGGGCATCGTTGGCTAACCGTTGCCCCGCGTGAACATCCGGATTTTGAGATCAATCTTACTCCGATAACTGAGGGGATGTGGTATTCAAATGAAACAGCTGAAAGTTTGAGAGCGCTTGTGAAAAAGGGAACCTTCGGTGTTGGTGTTTTCACCTGCAATGATGTTTACGCTACCTATGAAGAACTGAAGGCCAAGGGGGTTGAGTTTACAAAACCGCCCAAAAAAGAATTTTATGGCACGGAAGCGTTATTCAAGGATGATTCAGGCAACTGGTTCTCGCTTGCGCAACTTGTTAAAGTATAATGTTCTTCAAAAACTACCAGAAATGAAAACAACTTTTGACAAAGCAACACGAGACGGGTTGATTAACAGGATCAATGCACTTAATGAAAACAGCACGGCACAATGGGGTAAAATGAATGTTTACCAGATGGTGAAACATTGTACGCTATGGGAGGAAATGGCATTGGGGAAGACAAAGTATAAACGGGCATTCATTGGTCGTTTGTTTGGGAAAATGGCTTTGCGGACCGTTATAAAAGATGAAAAACCCCTGACCCGCAATACACCCACAGTTCCCGAATTTATTGTGCGGGAAAATGGCAATGTTGAATCCCAAAAAAGCAAATGGATTGCCCTGCTTGAGGAACATGAAGATTTTCCTGACTTTGATTTTGTTCACCCGTTTTTTGGAAAAATGACAAAAGAACAAATTGGGTACATGGCGTATAAACATGCCGACCACCATCTGAGGCAATTCAATGCTTAGGTTATTAATCCCGGAGATAAATAATTAAAAAATTAATCGCCATTAATACAATTTGCAGGGCAATCACAGGCTTTCCGTAATTCGTTCTTGTAGACCAGAAATAAAAAAACATAATACAACATGCATTTGTTGATAATGCCGGTAAACTACAACTATGATAGCAAGAATGTGGCACGGCAGGGTGCCTAAAGAAAAAGCAGAACAGTACCACCAGTTTTTAATAAAAACCGGCTTAAATGATTATGGAAAAACGCCGGGCAACCGGGGCGTATTCCTTTTAAAACGGGACGATAATGAAGTAACTCATATTTATACCTTGACTTTTTGGGACGATTATGAATCGATAAAGCAATTTGCCGGCAATGATTATCAAAAGGCACGCTATTACCCAGAAGACAAGGACTATTTACTGGAGTTTGAACCCGAAGTAACCCATTTTGACGTGCTTGAAAAGCCGGATTATATGATAGCTGATAACGTTGCTCATTAAACATTCTGTTACAGATGCGCGTTGTTGCAATCATCCGGAACCGCAATTTTTATTCTTTCGCTCATCCTGGCAAATTTACGAAGTTTTCAAACCTAAGTTTTGAGCGATTACAATTTCACACCCCTCAAAAACTGCGCAATATCCATTTGCTTTTTACCTTCCAGCTGTACGTCGGTTAAATGAACATAGCCGTCTGGTGCTGCAAATTTCAAATAAGTTTTATTATCGGTTAAAAAGCTGCCGGGCTGCATGCCGGGTTCAGCAGTTTCAAATGTGGCATTAAATACCTTAAGGATCTTATCATTCAAAAAGGTATAGGCAGTAGGATAGGGGCTAAGTCCGCGAATTTTATTATAAATGCTTTCAGCCGGCTGCTGCCAATCTATTAAACAATCTTCCTTAAAAATTTTAGGAGCATGCTTTAATTCAACGCCATCAAGCAGCGCAGATTGCGGGTGTTCGTTGTACCGGCCGCTTTCAACACCTTTAACCGTTTTTACCAGCAAACCAGCGCCTTTGTTCATCAGGCGGTCGTGCAGGTCTCCGGCAGTCTCATTGCCGGTCAGCGTTATTTTTTCAGTGAATAATATATCGCCGGTATCTATTTCATGTTTCAGGAAAAATGTGGTAACACCGCTTTCCTTTTCGCCGTTTATCAAAACCCAGTTTATGGGGGCGGCGCCACGGTATTGTGGCAGTAAAGAGGCATGCAAATTAATAGTACCGCGCGGCGGCATATTCCAAACCACTTCAGGCAGCATCCTGAAGGCCACTACAACCTGCAGATCGGCGTGTAATGATTTTAACTTCTCTAGAAACTCCGGGTCTTTTAGTTTTTCGGGTTGCAGCACCTTTATTCCGTTTGCTACAGCATATTGTTTAACGGCCGATTCATTTAACTTTTGTCCGCGCCCGGCAGGTTTATCCGGAGCGGTAACCACAGCAATAACATCACAACCGGCCTTTATTAAGGCATCTAACGATGCTACTGCAAACTGGGGCGTGCCCATAAAAATAATCTTCATATATAGATAAAACGCTAACTCCTAAAGGTAGTTAAAAATAAACATCGTGACAAGAGCCTCACC
>Ga0193702_1000099_pt1 | contig 36401 bp, 31 predicted proteins | sample U3a1metaG_FD_143060 | JGI IMG/M metagenome (GOLD analysis project Ga0193702, IMG submission 143060) | Soil microbial communities from a riparian zone of the East river system, Colorado, United States - U3a1 | ecosystem: Environmental > Terrestrial > Soil > Riparian zone | place: USA: East River... | reverse complement strand
GTGGAAAAGACAATGGCGCAGGTGGTACTATTACCGCACCCCCACCTGCCGGAGGAGCAGGAAAAGGAGGCGTTCCGCCGGCAAAATTGTATTAGGTATAAAGCCTTTAAGCTATTCCATTAGTTAAGCTTTTCAAGCCCCATCGGGACTAAATGTCGGTAGAAAAATGTTTGAATCGATGTTTCGGTGCCATCGGTACCGAACTATGTTGCATACCGATGGCACGCTAAATCTTCTATTTTAATTTTCTACCGACATTTTTGCTCCTATGGAGCATTCGGTATTCCTGGAGTAAATGACGTTGCCCTTAGTGTGCCAATATTTGACCGCATATTAATTTATTGCTGCTGCTGTTGTTGCTGCTGAATCATTTCCATATAGCGTTGGTAGCTGTTTTTTGTGAGCTGGGTTACCGGTTGTGCCAGTGGTGTGTCAGCAGATGGTTTATACTCGTTGTTTAACGAGTTCTCGTCATCGACAGAAACCGCCACTTCCAGCCGATGGCCGGACGGCCCTTTATAAATTCCTTTAACAGGCGAACAATCGGTAAAATTACGGCCCACGGCTAAGCGTACATGCGTTTCGTTTGCTATACAGTTGTTTGTTGGGTCGATGCCCAGCCAACCATAATCGGGGATATAGGCTTCGGCCCAGGCATGGGTGGCGCCTTCGCCGCGTAGCCCGTTTTTATACGTGCAGATATAACCGCTTACATACCTTGCGGGGATGTTTACCAGGCGCAGCATCTCCATTAAGATATGGGCAAAATCCTGGCAAACGCCCGCTTTTATTTTCCATATCTCGTCCAGTTTGGTTTCGACAGTGGTTACGCCTTTTATGTATTCAAAATTATCGTAAACATATTGGGTAAAGCGCAGGGCCAGCTGGTAGGGGGTATCCCCCGCAGAACGCTGTTCCTTAACGATCTTTTCCAGCTCGGATAATCCGTCAAAATATTCCTGTCTTAAAAAATCAATATAAGGTACCATATATTGCAGGCGTTGCAGGTCCTCCCATTGCTGGCCAGGGAAGATATCATTCACCGGCAAAGCGCGGTGTTTGGTGCTGACAGTTACTTTTGAGTTGATAGTAAGCTGGGTATGCGGGTCGCTGTAGGTAAAGCTGCCAACCTCGTTGCCATAATAATCAACATGGGTATCAACAACCGGGTTGCCGGTTATATGCAGTTCCTGTTTGATAACATCCTGGTAGGCATCCTTTATGGGGAACAAGATGATTTGGTTGGCGCTGTCGCGCACCAGTCCCTCGTAAATGTATCGGGTAATGTGTTGAATTTCAAATTCCGGCATCTTATTTCAATTAGTTAATTGCACAATTTGAAAATGAGTTAATTTGAAGATTTGAAAATGAGGGTTTAGCATCTTCAAATCTTCAAATTGCCACATTTTCAAATTTAATTAGTTTTCAAATTATCAGGAGTTTGCAAAATAATGTTCATTTAATGAGTTGGCTATGCCATATAGTTCGCTCCTGATCTGGGTTAAGAAAGCATGCAGGCCCTCCTGGCTGATGCTTCTTACCGAGCTGTATTTAATACGGCTTTGCAGCCTGCCTATCTGGAACGACATCTCGCGGAAATCTTCCATATTGCTGTTATTTTTCAATCGTTCAAAATACCGTTGTATGTTGTTTACCGAATAGATAACCGAACGGGGGAAATCATTATTCAGCACTACCTGCTCCAACACATTTTCGGCTTCAAAGCCTTCGCGGTAGGTTTTTAAATAAAGCTCATACCCGCCTAAAGAGAGCAGTAAATGCTTCCAGTAGGTAGTATCGGTCAGCAAGTCGGGGTTATCGCTGATGGATCCAAATTTAGTATCCAAAATATCCACCGATTGTATGGCCCGTTCCAGGTATTTGCCGATGTTCATAAAACTTCGGCCCTCGCCACGCTCCATGGTTATCTCGACAGTCCCATAGTAAAGCATTACCTGGTTTATTAAAACATCCAGCACACTTATAGGGTCTTCTCTTTGCAGGGAACGATCCAGTTTGGGGTCCTTAATGGTATGATAATAGCCGTTTAAGCATTGCCAAAGATCTTTGGTGATATGCTCCTGTACACCACGGGCATTCTCGCGGGCAAGGGTGATAATATTTAAAACGGAGTTGGAATTGTTCTTCCCGATAACCATATATTTCAGTACAGCACGGCTATCGTTTTCCAGCTTGTTGGTTTCCTCATCATCCTCCGGGCCCGAGAATATCCTTAACACCGGCTCCCAGGTAAACTCCTGTATAGTATCCTGCGATGAGGCGTAGTTGATCTTCAGCATACGCAGCATGCCATCGCTACGCTCCACATAACGACTTAACCAATATAAACTTGCTGCAACGCGACTTAGCATCTTTTGATTTCGGATTTCGGATTTTCGTCCCGATAGTTATCGGGATCGGACTTATTATTTTTCATTTTCTTAACTGCTTACTGCAAACTTAAAACTGCAAACTTCTTTATGCTAACACCCACGTATCTTTACTTCCCCCGCCTTGCGAGCTGTTTACTACCAGCGATCCTTCTTTTAATGCTACCCGTGTTAACCCTCCCGGCACTATCTCTATCCCATCCGGGCCGCAAAGGGCGTAGGGGCGCAGGTCTATCCGGCGGGGCTGCAATATGCCCTGCATATAACATGGCGCGGCAGAGAGGCTGATAGTGGGCTGCGCGATAAAGTTGCGCGGGTCCTTTAAAATTTCTTTCGAATAATCGCTTATTTCTTCGTCGGTAGCCGCGTGGCCCATCAGCATACCATAACCGCCGCTACCGTTGGTGCGCTTGATCACCATATTGTTCATGTTCTTAAAAACATGCTCACGCTCGCCCGGGTTGCCTAACTGGAAAGTAGGTACATTCTTTAATATCGGCTCTTCGTTTAAATAATATTTTATCATGTCGGGCACGTAGGTGTAAACCGCTTTATCATCGGCTACGCCGTTGCCTATAGCATTTACAATGGCTATGTTGCCTTTACGGTAAGCGCCCATAATACCGGCAACGCCCAGCATGCTTGACGGATTAAACACTAATGGGTCCAAATACTCATCGTCCACCCGGCGGTATATTACATCTACCTGTTGCAAACCGGTGGTGGTTTTCATATATACTTTATGGTTATTAACCACTAAATCGCGGCCCTCTACCAGCTCGACACCCATTAACCGGGCCAAAGTAGTATGCTCAAAATAGGCCGAGTTATATATCCCCGGACTTAACAATACAATATTTGGCGTGGCAATTTGGCGCGGCGACAGTGCCAGCAGGTTTTTATACAGAATGGTTGGGTACTCGGTAACACTGCGTACGCCGCATTGCGGCAGCAGGTCGGGAAATAAACGTTTGGTTATTTCGCGGTTCTCCAGCATATAACTCACGCCCGATGGGGTGCGCAGGTTGTCCTCCAGCACATAAAATGTACCGTCCGAATCCCGTATCAGGTCGATACCCGAAATGTGGATATAAATATCAAAAGGCACCTGCAGCTGGTACATTTCGCGCAGGAAATGCGGGCAGGAGTAAATAACATCAATAGGCACCACGCCATCCTTAACAATAAACTGGTTATGGTAAATATCCTTTAAAAAATGGTTGAGCGCGGTAAGGCGCTGCTTAATGCCCCGCTCTATAAAGGCCCATTCGGCAGCGGTAATGATGCGGGGGATAATATCAAACGGGAATATCTTTTCTATCCCCTCGCCGCTGTTATATACGGTAAAGGTGATGCCCTGGCTCATAAACAAACGCTTGGCCAATTCCTCCTTTTTGTTCAGGTCTTCAGACGATTCTTTAGAAATATATTCAATTACCTTGCGGTAATGCTCGCGCACATTATTGTCTGCCCCGTACATCTCGTCCCAAACGCCGCCAATGGGGTTGTATTTGTCAAAATAAGCTGATTCCTGCATGAAAAATTAACAATAAAATAAAATTTGTTGATCAGTTATTCCTTAAAAGCTGTAATATAAAAACAGTTTGCAGATAAAAGCAAGTTTTTTTGAAATAATTATAATATTTTATCTACTATTTTGTCAAAATCACTAAAAATCAATTGATAATTAATCAATAATTTAATGCGTTTTTGTGCTAAAGCGATAAAAGTGGTTTCTATAAATATACGCAGATAATTTTCAAATAAAAAATGAAGGAAAATCTTTCCTAATTTGAAAAACTCCCCTCAGCGAAAAAATACTTGTACTATCAACAATTATTTTTCTACATTTATATTAACCAATTATATCAAACCCAACTCCAACCAATTAACTGAAATTACTATGAGAAAGTTTTTACTAATAGCCGTTTGCGCCTTGTTTTCATCTGCCCTGTTCGCGCAGGACTGGGTGCCTAAAAAGGCTGCCTTGATGAGCAAGTTTGCCAAAGATGTAGACCCCAAACATGTACTGGCCGAATACCCCAGGCCGCAACTGGTCCGTACCAAATGGATGAACCTGAATGGCTTGTGGCAATACCAGCCCGCTACCGAAAATGAGGCGTTGCCATCGGGTAAATTATCGTCAAACATATTGGTGCCGTTCCCCGTTGAATCGGCATTATCGGGTGTGATGGAGCACCACGAGCGGTTATGGTACCGCAAAACAGTTAACCTTCCGCAAACGTGGAAGGGCGAGCATGTACTGATCCATTTTGGTGCGGTAGATTATGAGAGCGAAGTGTATGTTAACGGCACCAGCATGGGCATCCACTCGGGCGGGTACGACCCATTTACGTATGATATTACTTCGGCCATTAAAGGTGCCGGCCCGCAGGAAATTACGGTTAGGGTTTATGACCCTACCGATAAAGCCGGCTTCCCACGCGGCAAGCAAACCTTAACGCCGGGCGGTATTATGTACCAGTCGGTTACCGGTATATGGCAAACCGTATGGCTCGAGCCGGTGCCCGCTACCAGTATCAATAACCTTAAAATTGTGCCGGATATTGATAAGTCGGTGCTAAAACTGACAGTTAATACCGATGGCGCGGCTGCGGGTGCAACGGTGAGCATTAAAGTGAAGGACGGCGATAAGATCATCAAAACCATGACCGGCAAGGCTAATACCGAATTGAGCGTGCCGGTAGCAAATGCCAAGCTATGGTCGCCCGATCACCCGTTTTTGTATACGATGGATGTGACTTTGATAAAAGGCAAAACAACCGATAGGGTGTCCAGCTATTTTGGGATGCGGAAAATATCTGTTGTTGACGATGGCGGTTATAAAAAACTGTACCTGAACAATAAATTTTTGTTCGAGGTTGGGCCGCTCGACCAGGGCTTTTGGCCCGATGGCGGCTATACCGCCCCAACTGATGCCGCTTTGAAATACGATCTGGAAATGACCAAAAAATTTGGCTTTAACATGGTGCGCAAACATATTAAGGTGGAGCCATACCGCTGGTATTACTGGACGGATAAACTGGGTTTATTGGTTTGGCAGGACATGCCATCGCCAAACTCGTATTTGCCGCGCAATGCGGGTACGCCGCCGCCGGTGGATACAGTTGCTTTCCGGTCGCAGTTAAAGCGGATAGTAGAAACGCACTGGAATTCGCCCTCTATTGTTACGTGGATAATTTTTAACGAGTCGCAATCTCAATCGCAGCAAAATACGCCATCGCTGGTAAAAATGGTGAAGGAGCTTGACCCATCGCGCCTGGTGAACCAGGGCAGCGGCGGCAGCTATTTTGGCGCGGGCGATTATTTGGACGTACACAGCTACCCCGACCCGAATGTATTTAGCGGCAATACGCAGGTACTGGTAAACGGTGAGTATGGCGGCATCGGGTATATTATACCGGGGCATACGTGGTCGCAACGGCCAACTTATATTATGATTGATAAGCTGAAGGATTATACCGACCTGTTTAACCATTACAGCGAGGACCTGGCCTATTATAAAACCACGCGCGGCCTGAGCGCGGCGGTATATACCGAAACTACGGATGTGGAATCGGAACTGAACGGGTTAATGACCTACGACCGCGAGGTGGTGAAGGCCCCGGTAGAAACCATCAAGGCATCAAACGACCTGGCGATAAAAGGAAGCGTTACCTTAACGGATGTGCTGCCAACCTCGCAAGCCGGAGGCCGTACCTGGAAATATACTTTTGATAAGCCGGACACTACCTGGCTGGATACCAAGTTTAATGATGCCACATGGCAGTCGGCAGTTGGTGGGTTTGGATCACGGATAATGGGTGCGGGGCCGGGTAGGCCAAACGCTACGCCAAGCGGTGTGCGCACGGTGTGGAGCAGCAAGGATATCTGGATGCGGCAGGAGTTTACCGCGGGCAGCGTGGCTGATATGAGCAAGCTGGTGTTTTATGTGCGCCACCATGATAACTGCACTATTTATATCAATGGCGTAAGGGCGGCGGATATTGACGGGCACTCTAACAATTACAGCATCGAAACCATGACCGATGCGGGCAAAAAAGTGCTGGTACCCAACGGCAAAAACGTCATAGCCATACATTGCCACCAAATAAGCGGTGCGCAGGATATTGACGCGGGCATAATGATGATGGAGTTGAAGAGAACCCCCTAACCCCCTAAAGGGGGAATTTTGAATATCGAATAATGAATTTCGAATGTTGAATAATGAAGTATTTTAAGTAGATAAAATAAACTTCGGCGTTCGACATTCGAAATTCATTATTCGATATTAATCCTTACTTTGCTTTCTCCCTTAATTATTATATGAAAAGTGTATTTAACCCCGCCGATGTTGCTGAGCTTACCGAACGCATAAATAAATTAACCCCGGCTACCCAGCCGCTTTGGGGTAAAATGAGCGTAGAGAAAATGCTGGCCCATTGCAACGTAAGCTACGAAATGGCTTATACCGATAAGCACCCCAAACCCAACGCCTTTATGAAATTTATACTGAAGGTGCTGGTAAAAGATAAGGTAGTTGGCCCCAAACCCTATAAGCACAACAACCCTACCGCCCCGGCTTTTATTATTACGGACGAACGCGTATTTGAAACCGAAAAGGCCCGCTTAATAGCCCACCTTAACCAAACCCTGCAATTGGGCGAGGCGCATTTTGATAACCGGGTATCTCACTCTTTTGGTACGTTAACAGTTGGCGAATGGAATACGATGTTTTATAAACATCTGGATCACCATTTGGGGCAGTTTGGGGTGTGAGGCTGTAGTCTGAAGACTACAGGATGGATAGTGTTAAACTACGGACAGCAGGTAAGGGGTGTAGAAATGCCATCAAATAAAATATAAGAAATGTTAGTTCTAATTTGCTAAACCAATAGTAAGTCATACATTTATATACCCGTAAACCTAATCCTAAAGTATGAAACTTAAGCACGTCACAATTCACAAGTACAAAAGCATTGAAAGTGAGCAATCATTTGATGTGGAAAATGATATCACCATACTCGTTGGTATGAACGAATCAGGTAAAACTTCGATATTAGAATCATTAGCCAAGTCCAACTATTTTATTAAAGATAAGGCGTTTGTCTTTAATAAGACTCACGACTATCCTCGAAAAGAAAAAAAGAAAAGTGACAAAGTGGGTGATGATCCAATTGCAGTAACCTGTGTTTATGAAATTGATGAAAATTTGATTGGTCTCATAAACAAAGATGTTGGTGTAGGTGTTTTTACCGAAAAGAATGTAGCTGTAGATCATAGATATTCAAACCAGCAAGGTTGGGGCTCTATTAATTGTGATAAAAGAAAATTTATCGAAGGCAAAACGAGTGCTTTAGGCATTTCAAGTAAGACACTAAATGATAAATTAGATTCCCTAAATAATAGCAAAGGATTAGATGCTTTAATAGTCGAATACAAAGACGAAACTATTGTTAACGGAATTAAGTCTTTGGCAAAATATTTTAAAAATGATTGGGGATGGTCAAATCCAATTGCCGAATATATAACCAGAACGCTTTTAAAAACTCATTTACCAAAATATTTGTATTATGACGAATACTATGCTCTTCCATCAAGAATTAGCATAGAAAACCTTCAAAATGAAGAATTAGATGATGAAGAGCAAAAAACTGCAAAAGCTTTATTTGAATTAGCTGATATCAATGTTGACGAACTGATAGAGGCTGATACCTTTGAGGATTTTAAAGCCGAACTTGAGGCTACTCAAGCAACTATTAGTGATGAGTTGTTTAAATATTGGGGAACCAATAAAAATTTGGAAATCACATTTGATATTGATAAAATTCAAATGGAAGAAGAAAGGATTGTACAAGATAGATTTGGTAACAATCAATCAGTAACAGATGTAAAAATCGTAGAACACGTTCTAGAAATCCGAGTAAGAAATAGGCGCACTGGCGTATCATTGCCATTGAAAAATAGAAGCAAAGGATTCAATTGGTTTTTTTCATTCTTAGTATGGTTTAAGAAAATCCAAGAAGATAATACCAGTCAATTTATTCTTCTTTTAGATGAACCGGGGCTAAATCTTCACGCATCGGCTCAATCCAATTTGCTTAATTTTTTACGCGACCTTTCAAGTGATTATCAAATTATCTATACCACTCATTCTCCATTTATGATTGAATCGGACAATCTTCAAAAGGTCAGAACGGTTTTTGAAACCGAACAAGGGTCGATTATTTCCGATAGCATACAAGAAAAAGACCCTAACACTCTATTTCCATTACAGGCTGCTTTAGGATATGATATAGCACAAAATCTATTTATTTCTAAACATAATCTATTAGTCGAAGGTGCAAGCGATTTACTTTATTTACAAGTGTTGTCATCAATTCTTCAAGTTGCTGGTCGTACCGGTTTAGATGATAGGATTACCATCGTTCCTACTGGTGGGTTAGATAAAGTAACCACTTTTATTTCATTGCTTAGAGGGAGCGATTTGAATATAGTCTGCCTACTGGATACATATAAGGATGGACAACAAAAATTTCAAGATTTGATAGACCATAAAATCATAGCTCAGAAAAAGATTCGCTTTTTTGATGAATTCTTAAATGATTACACTACTGCAGACATAGAAGACTTATTTACAAAAGACGACTACTTAAAGCTATATAATGAGGCATTCCCGAAGGCTCCAATAAAAATTGCTGATTTAAATAGCAGCATAAAACCAACGCTTATTCAAATATCGAAGTTTCTAAATATCGACAGGTTTAATCATTACCGCCCTGCAAATGTTTTGGCAGCTAAGGGAGCAAATGTCAGTTTTTTCGATACAGCTACGTTGGATAATTTTGAAAATGTATTTAAAACTATAAATCAATTATTCGAATTTTGATATGGCAAACATTGTAACACCTGTAGCAGAAAATATTGAGAAATATAAATTCTACGATGTAAGTGAATTAGGATGGTTCTTTGAAAATACAAATGAAGCTATTGAAAATAACCGCGCTATTCAAGAAAATATTGTTAAAGATTTTTCGGATGAAACAGGAATTGAATATGAAACAGTAATGGAAACTTTTGCCGTAGATTATATTTATACAAGGTCGACAGAAACTATACTGTTGTTATATAAAAACAAAGATTCGAAAGATGTTCTATATGCATTTGTTGCTCCCAACATGACGATATATAGAGAATTAAATTTTTAAACGCTGTCCGAAATCCAACTTCGGACAGCGGGCGTTCAGCACTTAATACAACCTATTTCTTTTTTGGCTATATTAGTTTTATGAAAAAGATATCCGCCTTACTTGTTTGCACAGTTTTCGCATTGACACTATCGGCACAAAAAAAAGATCCGGTAAAGGTAGTGAAGTCGGCAACGGCGCAAAGGATAGATATTTTTATTGGCGGCAAGCCGTTCACCAGTTTTTTGTATCCTGATACACTGGAAAAGCCGGTATTGTTCCCCATACGCAACGCGGGGGGTACGGCGGTTACCCGTGGTTTCCCGCTTGACCCTAAACCGGGCGAGCCGACAGACCATCCGCACCACATCGGCTTATGGTTCAATTTTGAAAATGTGAACGGGCTGGATTTCTGGAATAATTCGTACGCCATACCCAGGGATAAAAAAAACGGCTACGGCTGGATACGTACCGACCGGATAATCAAAACTACCAGCGGCACAACCGGCGAATTGGCCTATCATGCCAACTGGACCAACCAGCAAAAAGAAGTTTTATTGGAAGAAACCACCAGCTTTGCGTTTAGCGGTGATGCGCACGAACGTATTATTGAACGCGTTACCACTTTTAAAGCTGATAAGGATGTAGTTTTTAATGATGCCAAGGATGGGATGCTGGGGCTACGCCTGGCACACGAGTTGCAAATGCCTGCTACCGAGGACCAGAAGTTTACCGATGATAAAGGCAATGTAACGGTTGTAAAGGCGGGTACCGACCATATAGCCAACGGCAATTATTTAACCAGCGAAGGCAAAACCGGCGATGCCGCCTGGAGCACACGTGGCGTATGGTGCAAGGTTTACGGCAAAATGGGCAGCGACTCGGTGAGCATAGCTATTATTGACCATAAAAAGAACCCTAATTACCCTACCTTTTGGCATGCGCGCGGGTACGGGCTTTTCGCGGCCAACCCATTGGGAGAAAAAGTATTTACCAACGGGAAATCTGAAAAGAACCTTACCCTAAAAAAGGGCGAAACGGTGGCTTTCCGTTACCGCATTATAATTACCAATGGCAGCCATACCATTAGCGCCGCCCGGCTTAATGAGGAGGCGAGGGAGTTTTCGGAGAGGTAGTTAATAACCCGGCAAAATCCGATAAAATATGGTATTTTATGTTAACCCTGCTAAATTGTAATAACCTAATTATCAATTTATTATAAAAATTAATTTCGAATTGTGTTAAGTTATGTTAACCCTCGTTTTAGTAAGATTTGCATGGTCCGGCAATGTACACCATAACCTCGAAATCATTATATTTGAATAAAACCAACACCAATGAGCCAGATAAAAAAAGACGACATTAAACAGGAAGTGTTTGACCTGTATGATGATTACGCGCATAACCGGCTGGACAGGCGCGCATTTATGCAAAAGCTATCGCTGTATGCCGTGGGTGGGTTAACCGTGCCGGCCTTAATGAGTTTCCTGATGCCCAATTATAAAGGCAACGTGCAGGTAAAGGCGGATGACCCGCGCTTAACTTCGGGGTATATTAACTATAACTCGCCCAAAGGCGGCGGCAGTATCAAAGCCTTACTATCAAAACCTGCAGATGCTAAAAAGAAGCTGGGCGGCATTGTGGTGGTACATGAGAACCGCGGCTTAAACCCTTATATTGAAGATGTGGCCCGCAGGGCCGCGCTGGCAGGGTTTATTACCATAGCGCCCGATGCGCTTACGCCCCTGGGCGGCTATCCCGGCAATGACGATGATGGCCGCACCCTACAAACTAAACGCGACCCTAAAGAAATGGAGGAAGATTTTATAGATGCCTATAATTATTTGAAGGACAACAAAGACTGCAATGGCAAAGTAGGCGTGGTGGGCTTTTGCTATGGCGGCGGCATAGCAAATATGATGGCTGTGCGCGTGCTGGGCCTCGCGGCAGCTGTGCCATTTTATGGCAGTCAGCCAACAGCCGAGGATGCTGCTAAAATAAAGGCCCCCCTGCTGCTGCATTACGCCTCGTTGGATACCCGGATCACCGGCGGCTGGCCGGCGTATGAGGCCGCCCTAAAAGCTAACGGCAAAAAATACCAGGCCTATATTTACGACAACGTAAACCACGGTTTCCACAACGATACCACCCCGCGCTACGATAAAACCGCCGCGGACCTGGCCTGGAAACGCACCATTGATTTTTTTAATGAATATTTGAAATAGAGGAGTTGGGATCAATCCTCTAATTCGGGAAAGATCTCGTTAAACATTTTCCTGGCGCTGTTTTTAACATCCTCAACAGATTGGTTTTTGTTGTTAACCATTAAATAGGCGCTGTGCTGCATATCTATATAATGGGTAAATGTTTTGGTGCCAAATAGGGCATACATGGCCCTTCTGTATAACATGAACCGCTTTGTTGTAGCTCTTGATTCGTGATATCCGGTCTCTTTATCAATGATGGGTGAGCCTAAAAAGCCAAAACTCGCCAGCGGATTATCGGCGTGTATTTGCAGCATTATCCGGATACAGGTGGATATTACTTTCGAACTCCTGTTTTCTTTAGTAAGAATGTTGTATTTAATGGGGTTACGCTTGTCCTTTTTCAGATAGAATTTTATGATGTAAATATCCGCTACGTAAACTTCCACCTCAACCAAATAATAATGATTGGCAGATTTAAAGCTATAAGTGACAATTTCTTTTAAGTACTTTTTGTAATGCGCCTTATCAACCCCTACTTTGTGGAATCGGTAATAAGAATCGAACACTTAGGGAAGCAGATATTTGTAAACGGAAGGGCGTATGGCGTTAATTTCGGCCAATGTAACCCTGACCAATTGAGATTTGATTTTATCAACGGGCTTAGCAATAGCAGCACCGTTGGCTTTGCTGGCTGTCTTCTTAATAGTTGTTAAATGACTAATCCCCATGATCATTAATGCTTAATACAAATATAAATAATTTTTTTCTTTTCTTTTTTCACCAACCTATTTTGATAAACACGGATACTTTGCGCTAATAGCCAATTATTACGTTATAGCTGGTATAAGCAGCGTTTGCAGTTTTTAATAATTATTTATTAGTTTTAGATGGCGCTTAACACCCGCTAAAATTAACTGGCTTTAAAACACACACCATGCTGCAATTTTACTATTCAAAGAAACTGGCCCCAGTATTATTTTCGGTATTGCTGGGAATTACTACACCGCTATTGGCCCAGCGCAGGGGGGCAGGCGCACCCGGCACACCCCCCGTACCCGATTTAGCCGCCATGGCTGCTGCAAGGCGGCAGGCCACTAAGGAAGATTCGGCTTTTATCAGGGACCATTATAAAAAGGTGGAAATGATGGTACCTATGCGCGACGGGGCAAAGCTGTATACCGGCATCTATATCCCTAAAGATTCGACTAAGAAATACCCCATTATGATGACACGGTCGCCGTATGGGTCGGGACCTTACGGGGCTGTTTATAAAACATCACTGGGGCCGTCTATGCTGTTTGCCAAAGAGGGCTTTATTTTTGTTTACCAGGATGTGAGGGGCAAGTTTATGTCGGAAGGCGATTTTGTAGCGACCAGGCCCTACATCGTTAACAAGAAGGGCAGCAAGGATATTGATGAAACTACCGATACCTATGATACTATAGACTGGCTTATCAAAAACCTGCCTGCCAATAATGGCAAAGTGGGTACATGGGGTATTTCGGCACCCGGCTTTTATGCCACCATGACGGCTATTGACGCGCACCCGGCGCTAAAGGCGGTATCGCCACAGGCACCGGTTACCAACTGGTTTTTGGGCGATGACCGCCACCATAACGGTGTTTTCCAGGAAATGGGGACGTTTGCGTTTATCTCGGGCTTCGGCATACCAAGGCCTGCGCCTACTACCCGCAACGCGCCGGGCTTTAGCGCTTACGGCACGCCGGATGGCTACCAGTTTTACCTGAATATGGGCCCGCTAAAGAATTTTGACGATAAGATACTACACCACTCCAACCCACTTTGGGACGAAATGATGGAGCACGGCAACTATGACGAATACTGGCAAAGCCGCACCCCCGAGCCTCATTTAAAAAATATAGGCCCCGCAGTGATGGACGTTGGCGGGTTTTTTGACCAGGAGGACCCGTATGGGCCGTTAAAGACCTTTGCCAGTATAGAAAAAGGCGGGCATAAGGATAAAAACATGCTGGTGATGGGCCCGTGGTTCCACGGCGGGTTTTCACGTGGGGATGGCGACTTTTTGGGTAACATCCGCTTTGGCGATCAAAAGACAGGGGCGTTTTACCGCGAAAGTATTGAGTTTCCGTTTTTTATGCACTACCTGAAAGATACCCCCGACCCGCAATTGCCAAAAGCCTATGTTTTTGAAAGCGGATCGAACCAATGGAAAAAGTATAGCGCCTGGCCGCCTTTGGAGTCGGTGCAAAAGGCCATATACCTGCAGCCCGGTAATAAATTAGCATTTGACAAACCTAAAGCAGCGTCAACAACCTTTGACGAATATATAAGCGACCCGGCTAAGCCTGTGCCGTATTCGGCAGCGTTGAATACGATCCGCGGCAGCGAATTTATGATAGAGGACCAGCGCTTTGCAGCCGAACGGCCAGATGTATTGGTTTATCAAACCGATGTGTTAACCAAAGATGTTACCATAGCTGGCAATGTAATGGCCGACCTGTTTGTTTCCACAACCGGGACTGATGCCGATTTTGTGGTAAAAGTTATTGACGTATATCCTGATGATGCACCAAATAACAGCCCTGTTGCCGGCACAAAAATGGGCGGCTTTGAAATGATGGTACGCGGCGAGATCATGCGGGCCAAATACCGCAACAGTTTTTCAAAGCCGGAGCCAATGGTACCGGGCAAGGTAACTGAATTGAAGTGGGATGTGGAAGACATTAACCACTGCTTCCTGGCTGGGCATAAAATTATGATACAGATACAAAGCACGTGGTTCCCGCTTAATGACCGGAACCCGCAAAAGTTTGTTGATATTTATAAGGCCAATGAGTCGGACTTCCAGAAGGCGACACAGAAGGTGTACTTTAGCCCGCAATACCCATCGCATGTGGATGTGAAGCTGATAGAGAAATAATAGGATAAAGCAAAAGGCTTGAGAAATTTCTTAAGCCTTTTGCAATGCTATGTTTCAATAAATATTATCCCGCCGCAACGATTGCAATATATAGCTAATGCAAATTTATATCAGGAAACGTTGGGTCAATAATGGCAGAAATATGATGAGCCAGCAATATGGGGCTTGGGCCAAAAGCGGCATCGCGATTGGTTAATAAAATTACACTGATACCTGTTTTAAGGTCGCGAACAAAAACTGTACCTGTATACCCCGCATGTTCGGCCACGCGTCTATCGCCTTTGGTATACAACTGCCATCCCATACCATAGGCGTATTGACCGTCGTTATTGTCAGAAAATATGCGGTACGGCCTGGTGGCTTCGTTCAGCACATCATGCGTTATCACATCGCCTTTTACCAGCGACTGTTCATACAATATCATATCGTTAATGGTCGACATTACACCAAAGTGCGGGGTAAGCTCAAACTGCCATGACCGCCTGTTGTGTTTGTATTCGCCGTTCTTGTCTACAATATAACCTTGCGCCCGATTAGGGATTAGGTTGTCCTGGTTAAGAAACAAGGTATGCTTCATACCTATGGGCTTAAATATCCGGTCTATCATCAGCGTATCAAAGTTTCGGCCGGTGGCTTTTTCTAACGCGTAGCCTGCTAAAAAGTATCCCTGGTCGCTATATTTCCATTTGGTGCCGGGCGCTGTTAACATTGGGGTTTCCATTGCGCCTTTCAGCATTAGTTCTTTGCTGTAATTTAACAGGTACGATCCGTCCATTTTTGGCTCGAATGCCAATTGTAAACCCGCCATGTGGCCCAATAGTTCGCGTATGGTTATTGGTTCCCAGGCAACAGGTGCATTTGCTATGTATTTTACCAGTTTATCATCTAAAGATAACTTGCCTTCGTGCGCCATTGTAATGATCAATGCGGATGTAAATTGCTTGGTTAAGGAAGCCAGCTCAAAAACGGTAGTACGTTTTATAGGGGTGTTCAGCTCCAGGTTTGATACCCCGTAAGTATTAACATACATTACTTTCCCATTTTTTAAAATAGCCACAGCCACACCGGGCACTTTGGCTGTTTTCATAAAGTGGGTTATGGCGGTGTCGACTTTATAATATTTGGCTTTTTGCTGCGCGTAAGTATGGACTACCACGATAAACAAGAATAGTAACAGCAGAAGTTTTTTCATGGTACAGGGGTAAATATCAGCTACGTTATGCAAGATAAATTAAAACGACCAAACTTCGGCAGTTAATCGGTGCCATCAGCCGCATTTTGCCGGAATATTTGGCTTAACTGTTGATACAGCTCAGGGTGTTTAGCTTGCAATTGGCCGGGTTTTTCGAAGAAGTATTCGGAAGCTACCGCGAAGAACTCGGCTTCGCTGGTGAGGGCATAAGGGTTAATGTCTGATTTTCCTTCGCTTATGCGGTGCATTTCGCGGTGCATGAGGCTAAGCCACGGCGCGGCGTATTCGTGCTGCATCAATGCGTCTGGCACGCCGTCGGTGGCGCCGTCTGCTTTATCCAGTAAATGTACAAACTCGTGTATGGCGGTGTTTCCCTTACCCGCCGCTGACGAAAACCCCTTTAACAATGCCGCGCGCGATAGCAGCATTTGCCCGTTCATATACCCGCTGCCTACCATTCCCATAATGTTGCGGCCCTTCTCGCCCTCAAACTGGTAATCCTTATCAAAGGTATCGGGGTAAAGTATGACGTTGGTTAAATTGGCATACCGCCAGTTGCCCAGTCCAAAAATTGGAATAACTGCGCTGGAGGCGATGAGTACGCGGTCCAAATCCGTAATTTCTGTACCTACGCCCTCGATGTTTACATCTGCCAGGAAATTGGCCACCCCGTTTTCAAATCTTTTCCTGTCGCGTTTGTTTAGCTTGTGGTAATAGTTAACATGCTCATCAAGCAGGCTGCGGTATTGGGCGTTTATAGTGTACTTATTGACGGTTAGTGTGCTTTTTTTCCGAAATATTAACCATGCAATAAGCGCTATTACAGGGATAGTGATGAGAAAGTAAGGGATTAGCATAGCTGGTGTATATAGTGCAGATATAAGCAAAAACAGTCGAAATTGTTCGCGCTCACTCGATTTAATATAAGTTTTGGTGGCGTTGTTTGCCAGTGTTCTAGGTGCTCCAACTCACTTAATGGAACACCACACAATACGCATAAAAAAGGCCTGAGAAAAATATCTCAAGCCTGATCCCAATTGTTCTTATTGTCTTTATTCGCCGCTGCTGCCGTGGTCGTGCACATGCTCCTCGCGGAACAGCTTGGCGCTGAAATAATCGTTATTCATACGGCTGATGTTGGTTAGCGAGATCTCTTTAGGGCATTCTGCTTCGCAGGCGCCGGTGTTGGTACAGTTGCCAAAGCCTTCCTCGTCCATTTGGGCCACCATGGCTTGTACACGGCTCCACCGCTCGGGTTGCCCCTGTGGCAGCAAAGCCAGTTGCGAAACCTTAGCCGATACAAACAGCATAGCCGAAGCATTTTTACAGGCAGCCACACAGGCACCGCAGCCAATGCAGGTAGCCGAATTGAAGGCCTCATCAGCGATTACTTTAGGGATCGGTATCTCGTTAGCATCAGGTACGCCGCCGGTATTCACCGACACAAACCCACCCGACTGCTGTATACGATCAAATGCCGAACGGTCTACCGCCAGGTCCTTTATCACCGGGAATGCTGACGCACGCCATGGTTCGATGGTAATGGTTTGGCCGTCGTGAAAGCTGCGCATGTGCAACTGGCAGGTAGTGATAGCCCTTTTAGGCCCGTGCGGGCGGCCGTTTATGTATAGCGAGCACATCCCGCAAATGCCTTCTCGGCAATCGTGGTCAAAATGGATAGGCTCGTCACCTTTCAGGATAAGGCTTTCGTTCACCACGTCCAGCATTTCCAGGAAGGACATATCCGGGGATATGTTCTCGGCTTTGTACGTTACCATTGCACCCTTTGCCTGCGCATTTTTTTGACGCCATACTTTTAGCGTCAGGTTCATGTTTCCACTCATGTTATTTCCTTTTTTCTCCAAAACCTTCACAATAGGCGTTTGTGTTTTCAAGCACAAAACCTACTTCAAGGTCAATATCATTTTTTCTTTTGTGCGCTCCCCATGCAAATACTCTCTCAAAAAGGGGAAGCATTTTATTATCCTTTATTTGCTGATAAAAGTATACTTCGTGCTCTTTTTCTTTTAAGCTCATTTCATATAAAACCTCGTCATGCCCGGTGATATTTAATGCGTTAAAAAGTCGCTTCATCCGTACATATTCACAAACATTGCCGCTTTCTAAACTGCCGGCAAAGTAAAATGGCATAAACCATCCAATTACATAGCAGCTCGCGCTGATCGTTTTGCCGATGAAGTAATTCTTTACCTCGTACCATTTTGAAACGGGCACCTGGTATATCTTCATTAGCTTTAATACCTCTTCCCTATGATTCCATTCGTCTATCTCAATTTGTTTGATAGCTTTCTTTTCCTCTATATTTTTTACTGATCCTGCATGGCCCTGGTATGCAAACGCTGCGGCTTTTTCGGCTGAGTATGCTTGCTTTAACAGGTTTACCAAAGCGGCATCGGTAAGTACCATCTTATTTGTAACTACGTTGCGTAAGGTGAACAAATTCAAAGTTCAAATCTTCTTTATTTAATACCTCCGGCTGGTTATCGCCTTTGTACTCCCATGCCGCAACGAATGCGAAATGGTCATCATCACGCAATGCCTCACCTTCGGGTGTTTGTGATTCCAAGCGGAAGTGCCCGCCGCATGATTCACGGCGCATTAAAGCATCGTCAACCATTAACTCGCCCAACTCTAAAAAGTCGGCAACGCGGCCTGCTTTCTCTAACGATGCGTTTACTTCTTCGTTCTCGCCAACTACAATAGCGTTTTTCCAGAAGTCGGCACGTAGTGTTTGTATCATGCCCTTGGCTTTGGTCAGGCCCTCTTCGGTACGTGCCATGCCGCAATATTCCCACATAATATGGCCGAGGTCGCGGTGGTATTCGTTAACTGTTTTGGTGCCTTTTAAAGCTAACAGTTTATTAATGCGTTCTACTACATCCTGCTTTGTTTTCTCAAATGCCGGGTGATTGCCGTCAACCGGTTTTGGGCCGATGGTAGCTAAATAATCGCCTAAGGTATATGGAATAACAAAATAGCCATCTGCCAAACCCTGCATCAATGCAGATGCACCTAAACGGTTTGCACCGTGGTCGCTAAAGTTACATTCGCCTAAGGCGTATAGTCCCGGGACGTTGGTGCTTAAGTTATAATCAACCCAAAGGCCGCCCATGGTATAATGCACGGCAGGGTAAATACGCATAGGTTGTTTGTAGGGGTCTTCGTCGGTAATTTGATAGTACATATCAAACAGGTTGCCGTATTTGGCAGCAACTGCTTCCTGGCCCAGGCGTTTTATCGCATCGGCAAAGTCAAGGAATACCGCAATGCCCGAACCACCTACACCACGTTTATCATCCACCATCTCCTTAGCGTTACGTGATGCCACATCGCGCGGAACAAGGTTACCGAATGATGGATATTTGCGCTCTAAAAAGTAATCTCTATCTTCTTCCTTAACCTGGTCGGCTTTTAACTGGCCTTTACGCAATTGCTCGGCTATCTCAACAGTTTTTGGCGCCCAAACACGACCGTCGTTACGCAATGATTCTGACATCAGCGTTAACTTCGACTGGTGATCACCCGTTACCGGGATACAGGTTGGGTGAATTTGTGTATAGCAGGGATTAGCGAAAAATGCTCCACGTTTATGCGCCCGCCATGCAGCTGTTACGTTAGAGCCTGCCGCATTGGTTGATAAATAAAATACGTTACCATAACCGCCTGTGCATAATAATACCGCGTGGCCCGTATGGGTATCAATTTGGCCGGTTGTTAAGTTACGGGTTACAATGCCTTTGGCTTGTCCATCGATAGTCACCACGTCCAGCATTTCAGAACGGGTGTACATTTTTACCTTGCCCAAATGTATTTGGCGGTTCAATGCCGAATAAGCGCCCAATAATAATTGTTGTCCCGTTTGTCCCCTTGCATAAAACGTACGTGATACCTGAGAACCACCGAATGAACGGTTATCCAGCAAGCCGCCATATTCGCGGGCAAAAGGAACTCCCTGTGCCACGCATTGGTCGATAATATTTACTGATACTTCGGCTAAACGATAAACATTACCTTCGCGGGCACGGTAATCGCCGCCTTTTATGGTATCGTAGAACAGACGGTAAATACTGTCGCCATCGTTCTGATAATTTTTAGCTGCATTGATACCACCCTGTGCTGCAATAGAGTGCGCACGGCGGGGGCTGTCCTGGAAACAAAATGCCTTAACATTATAACCTAACTCGGCCAAAGAAGCTGCCGCTGATGCGCCTGCCAAACCCGTACCTACAACTATTATATCGTATTTACGCTTGTTGGCCGGGTTAACCAGCTTTAAGTTAAATTTATGCTTGCTCCATTTTTCGGCTAATGGGCCGGCAGGGATTTTAGCTTCTAAACTCATGTTTTTTTTATATTTTGTAAGCGTAAAATGCTTATTTACCTAAACTTTGTATATAATAAACTATCGGCATCAGGGCGAAACCTAACGGGATGATAACCGCGAAAAGCCATTTGCCTATAAACTGAACAATGGGCGTATACTTTCGGTGAGTCCATCCCAAAGTTTGGAAAGCACTCTGGAAACCATGCAACAAATGGAACGATACGGCGCCCATCGCTATTACATAAAATATCACATATAGTAAATTAGTAAAGCTGCTGGCCACGCGTGCATGCAGGTCCTTTACCCGAACGATCTCTACATTATTTACAATGGATACCGATTTTTCGAATTTTGGCGACACCGGTACATATTCCACCGCGGTGGTGCTGTCAGTTGCCAGGTCGGTGCGGTACTCGGTAAACGGGACTTTGTTGCTGTATTTATAGCTGAACCAAAAATCGCTCATGTGTATCACGATGAACAATAGCAGGATGCTGCCTAATAAGCCCATGTTTTTTGACTGCCATGAGGCAGGTGCATCGTTGTGGGCGGCGTAGCTAACTGGCCTTGCGCTGCGGTTTTTTAGTGTCAGAATAAGGGCGTAAAGGGCATGCACTACTATGCACAGGTACAGGATGTAGGCTACAACTTCTATCGGCGGGAAATGCGTTAAAAAGTTGGCGTACATATTAAAGCTATAGCCTTTATCATCACAAAACAGCAACAGGTTGCCGCCCAGGTGTACAATTAAAAAAGTACACAAAAACAAGCCTGTTAAAGCCATTATCAGCTTTTTTCCCAGCGATGAGTTAAAGGTTTGTTTAAATTCGCTCATTATAAATTCAGATTTTATTTCGGCAAAAGTATCTATTAAATACCAAAAGATATAAATGCTATCAGCTAATTATCAAGCAAATGTCTATTTAGAAACAATCTAAAATAGGCGGCTAATCAATGGCCATAACTTTATCCTTTAATACGGCAAATATCCGGTCTTTTTTTAAACTGCGGATAGCCACCCTGCCCGTAAATTTTCCAAAAGAGGGCAAAATGCATTGCTTATTGCTAAATGCAAAACAGGGCAGTGTTACACTTTGTCGCCCACGGCCTACCATGTTTACGCCGGGGTGGATATGCCCGCAAAAAACATAGCCACCTGTTTGTTGTAATGCAGGTTCGGTTAAGGGATGATGCAGCATTAAAAATGGGCCCACGGTTAATTGGTGATGCAGGGAAACATTTAGATCGAGGTAATGATCATCATGTATAATATCATGATTCCCCCTTATCAGCATGATCTGTAATTTAGGGAACTGCCTGCGCCATAAGGCAAACCAATCCCAATCGGCATTCATATCGCTGTGGAAAAGATCGCCGAGGAAGAGTATCTTTTCGGGGCGATATTCAAATATCAGGTCGGATAAGCAAGCCAGGTCATCCTGCTCCATATCCCGCGGTACGGCAATGCCCGATTTGCGAAAATGCCCTACTTTCCCAAAATGTACATCGGCAGCTATCAGCGCTTTTTCCTGTTGCCAGTAGATAGCTTTCTGGGGCAATAGTAATAGGTCCTGGTTAAGTAATTGAAAAGGGAGGCCCGCACTTATGGTCATGCGGCAAAGATAAGAAGCCTGCTAAGTTTTCAGTGTTTTTTGTTTATTGCGCAGCATTATCATTGCTTTATCGGCTCTTACTTTGCGGGTGTCTTCCTGTTTGGCCGAACCTACCCAATCGCAATAACCCTGCTTGTAAGATTTGGACAGGCTTTCAAAAAAAGCGCTCGCTTCGCTATCCTGGTGAAGCAACGCTTGCAATTCGGCAGGCGTACCGTCTATATGTTCTCCTTTTTTTAACATGAAATTATTTTTTTGTCCGTACAAATAAAGCCATAATCAATGATATTATAGTTCCACAAACAGACTGGCCTACAATTGCCTGGAATACCTGCATAGGTGTAGAAAACTCCTTTTGCAGGCTGGCTACATTAGCAGCCATTGTTGCGGCATCTTGTCCTTCGGCAACCATTGCTTTTTTACCTTCGGCCACCATATAGGCGGCATAACCGGGGTTGATGTATTCGCAATAAATGAAACCTAAAAAGGCGGTTAGTATACCGGTAGTTACCGCTATAACAATGCCTGATACAAGGGCTTGTCCGTAGGTCAAACTACCGCTATTTAATCTTTTTACGCTTTGCATGCCGGTATAAATACCTGTCGCCAATATAATTAAGGTAAGCAGGCCGCATATTCCCCTTATTATAGCGGGATTTATCCCCCATGCAAATTGTTTATTTAACGCATCTGCAACTGAAAAAGAACAAATGGCAAATATGCCGACAATAAGGCCGGTAATGATGGCTTGTTTCCAGGGATATTTATTTTTCATGTTGCAAATGTGTTAGGTTAAGGCTTAAAAATCAAATTAATGAGGGTGGAGAAAGGGTTGATTTTTGGGTGGATAGATATTGCCGATATAGTTCTATCGCTTCTTTGCGGTTGTTTGTCCCTAATTTAAAATAGATATTATTGATATGCGTTTTAACTGTACTCACTTCAATAAAATTTAAGGACGCAATTTCCTTATTGCTTTTGCCCGAGCAAATCTGTTCTAAAATTTGCAGCTCCTTATTGGTCAAGCCGTCAACCGGGTTATTTAGGAGTAAAATATTCTGCTTTGTTTCATAGTATTTTTTGGTGAGTATCACTCCGGTAATCAGGGCTACAACTGCAACGCCGGCAATATAATATTCAAATTTAAAGTACTTATAGATCAGCAACAGGTTTGTTGCTTCATATAGCAAAATGACAATTGCTGTGATGAACCCTGTTCTTATTAATATTTTTATCATTCTACTCCAACAAAATATAGCCTAATTTAAAACATTTCCAACACTTTTGATTGCTATTTTTGATGCTGTATCTTTGAAAATACGTTATTATCAATGGCAAGCACTCACCCTTGTACCGCTTTTAATTCTACCTACCACACTTTTATGCAATTGAGTAAGGGTTGGGTTGTGCTTTCGCTATTTTGCATCATCATTATTTTATCCGGATGGGCTTATTTTTCTGATCCTGTTGAAACAGGTACTTATCAATTTACCTACCCTTCAAATTTTGGTAACCGTATCAATATTCCTGAAGATAACCCCACCACTAAACAGGGTGTTTATTTAGGGCGGATGCTGTTTTATGAAACAAGGCTATCTGCCAATAATAAGCTATCCTGCGGAAGCTGCCATCAACAGGATAAGGCATTTACAGATGGTAAACCATTTAGCGAGGGCGTGGATAATGTACCTGCGCCGCGTAATGCTATGTCGTTAACTAACTTATTATGGGCAAAAAAATTCTTTTGGGATGGCCGTGCCGAAGGGCTGGAAGCGCAGGCCATCATACCTATGACCAACCCACACGAAATGGGGCAGCCGTTAGCAACATCCGTCAAAAAGATAAACGGGGATAAAGAATACCACACCCTATTTAAATTAGTTTATGGCGATGATACCATAACAGGCGACCGCATTGCTAAAGCTATCGCTCAATTTGAACGTACGCTGATATCCTGTAACTCAAAATACGACCAATACCTGGCGGGAAGATACCAGCCTACCCCACAGGAGTTAAACGGTATTAAACTTTTCATGGGCGGGCCAAACCCTGCAAAAGGGATACCCGGCGCTAATTGCGGGCATTGCCACGGCGGGCCGAAAACTTATATGGAGTTGTTTCATAATAACGGGCTGGATAGTATACCCAAAGATGCGGGTATAGAAACCTTAACCGGCTTAAGATCCGACCTCGGACGGTTCAAGGTGCCGACGCTTCGCAACGTGGCGCTTACTGCACCCTATATGCACGATGGCCGGTTTAAAACTTTAGAAGAGGTGGTTGATCATTATAGCGACCACGTAATTGAATCGGAATCATTAAGCACTGTTTTTCGGGGAGAATCAAACGAAGTGGGCGGCAAAACTTTAAAGCTAACCGCCGATGAGAAGAAAGATATTATCGCGTTTTTAAATATGCTGACCGATAATACCTTTATAACCGATCCGCGATTTGCCGATCCGCATAAATTAATTGTAAAAAATTAGACCTGTTTATATGAAAAAATTTATCACCCTGCTAAGTATCGTAGCATTGCTCATTAGCTCTGGCCTGTTAAAAGCCCAAAGCGTAAAAATAACCGGCGAGGTTGCCACCCCGCTCGACCTGAAGCTTGCCGATACGCAGCAGTACAAACAAACCAGTGTAGTGCGTAAGGACAGGGACGGCAACGACCATACCTATACTGGCGTTGTATTGGCAGACCTTTTAGCTAAAGCAGGAGTAACAATGGGGAATGACCTGAAAGGGGAGAACCTGACCAAATTTATTGCTGTTAGCGCCAGCGATGGCTACCAGGTGGTTTTCGCGTTAGCAGAATTGGATAAAAGCTTTACCGATAGGTTGATTATTCTCGCATCCATAATGGATGGCAAACCATTGCCGGCAGGCGACGGCCCTTTCCGTATTATTGTGCAGGACGAAAAAAAGCCGGCAAGATGTATTAAACAGGTTACCGGCATTAAAATTCAGTTTGCAAAGTAAATGCCTTTTACGCCGCGTGTTGCGTTTGCGGTGTTACTTTTGTGGAAGTCGCTATCTTACCAGGGATGCGGCGGCGCTTGTGCGTTTTATCAAACGCCTCGTCAGGATGGGCCATTGCCTGTGAACTCTCAAAAATAAATATGCCTGTTAGCACACCTATATAAACAAATAAAAAAAGTAAAAAACTCATGTTTTCGGGGTATTTAATTGGTTTTGTAATTTACAAAATTGGGTTTCAATATTATTTCACTTTTTATTAACATTATGGTAATAACATAGAACGTACCCTATTACATACCATAAATAATAGGTAAAATCATATTAGTTTTTGGCATTGTAGCCAATGAAAAGAAAAAATATTATTATTTAACTTTGTGGAAACAAACCTTTTCTATTGGATGAGGCATAATTAAATTATCCTAATGAAAAGGAAATTTGACATCTGTGCCCGGCTTCGCCGATAAAAACAAGTGGGCAAAATATTTGTTAGCTAATATTTATGTAATATTTTCTAAACAATAACTTTAGTTTAACTAACAATAACCTATTTTTGTATATTTATTATAAGCTTAAAAATTTTTTAAAAACTTAATCGTTCAATTTATGATTAGCTGGGCCGGCGATGAATAAAATTACTGATAGATATCATAGACTGATAAAAGACGACGAAAAGCATCTAAACCCGCTTTTTGATCTGAAGGATGTACCCAAAAGGGTCTATCAATTTGGCATTGCGGCCGTTATCGCCGGGATAGCAGTAGCTGCATGCGATGCTTTTTTGGGCCTTTATCTTTCCTCGTTTTTATTGGGATGCTTTTGCTTTACCGTTTTGATGTTCCTGATTTTAAGATATAATGAAGCTATCCAGCATCTGCCGTTTTTCATCATAGCAACCATTTGTGCTTTTTTAATTGTTTCGGCTGCTTTTGAAGGGTTTCAATCAGAACAATACTTGTATTTTTTCCCGTTGCTGGTTGTTGTACCTATTATTGTTGATTTGAAGCAAACCCAATACCGGCAGTCATTTACTTTTATTTCCATTATCATTTGTTCGTTTTTCGCCTGCCTGTTGGTTGATATGAATGTGCCGCATATTGAAAATTTCACATTAGCCCAGATCAATGACTTGGCGCTAATTAACCGTGTGGTTACTATCTCATCAACCATTTTGTTTGCCGTATCCTATATATTTTTCGAACGGAAATATATCAATGAATTAATGGAGCAAAGTACCCGGGTGGTTGATTCGCGCACGCAATTTTTGGCTACAATGGGCCATGAGCTCCGCACGCCGCTAAACGGGATAATAGGTATTGTGAATTTATTAAAGAAAGAGCATAGCGCCACACAGCATGAAGAGTATATGCAGGTTTTGAAATACTGCTCGGATAATATGTTGCAGCAGGTAGACAACATACTTGATTTTAATAAAATAGAAGCGAATGAACTGGAAATACAGCCGGTAGAGTTAAATATCCGTGAGCTATTATTAAATGTAGGCAAACCGTTTATCCCGATTTTTGAAGAAAAAGGTTTAGAGTTTAAGGTGGAAGTAGATCATGCACTTGATGTTTTGGTATTTGCAGACGACCAACGGTTGACACAGGTATTTAATAATCTTTTTTCTAATGCCTTGAAATTTACTGAAAAGGGGATGATAAAGCTAAAGGCAATCTGTACCGGAAAAAGTGAAGATACTATATCTGTAAATTTTATGGTTGAAGACACCGGGATAGGAATTGGTGAAGAAGAGCATAAAAAAATATTCGATAGCTTTTGGCAGGTTTATGATGAAGCATCGACAAAATTAACCGGGACAAGATTAGGGCTTACCATCAGTTCCCGTTTATTAAAACTAATGGATACCAAACTAACCCTGGTTAGCGAAAAAGGAGTTGGTAGTAAATTTAGTTTTGATATGAGCTTTAAATACACGGCCTTGCACGAGCTAATGCCGTTTAATGAAGCTAAAACAGAAAGTAATTTAGCAGGTATAAAGATTTTAATAGCCGAAGATAATGCCATCAATATGTTGGTAGCGAAAAAGGTTTTGGAGGATTATAATGCCATTGTTACCAGCGCTTATGATGGGAAAGACGCACTTGAACAGCTGGAAAAAGATCACGACCAGGACATAATTTTAATGGACTTGCAAATGCCGGTAATGAACGGCTATACCGCAATGGCCGAGGCAAAGAAGCTATACCCCAAAATACCTGTTATTGCTTTCACCGCCTCACTGGTCGACCAAAAAATGCTGTCGGACCTGCTTGCAAGCGGCTTTGTTGATTGCATATTAAAGCCCTTTAAACCTCAGCAAATGTTATCAACCATAAATAAGAATTTGGCACATGCCTGATGGTAAAACCTTTTTTAAACAACAAAGCCCGATAGTAATACCGGGCTTTGTTGTTTATGTATCTCACGTTATTTAATAGCAAATTCATAGATATAAATACTTGTTGGTGCTGCTTTAAATGTTTGGGGCACACCGGTGAACTGGCTGGCTGCAATATTAACAGCCGGAGGCCTGCCCGCCTGGTTTTGCGACAAAAATGTTGGCGGTATAATTGCCCAGCAATTTACATTGTCGGCCAATTGTATGCCGTTAAAATTCAAGTCTATCTGCTGTTCTGTTTCTGTAGGGTTTACAAGGGCAACGGTTAGCTTCTTTTTATCGGCGCTAAGGGCAGCTACCATATCAAGCGGGTAGGTATCGCTGCCGGATGTTACGGCAGGTTTATCAACACCTATAGTTCCTTTAACTTCGTGCTGTGGGCTGTTGCCGGTAACTTGTACAGGTATGGTGCCAAAATGCTGGCGGTACATTTTAAATACCAGGCCAATCACGCTATAGGTTGCGTCTGTTTGGTTAAAGGCAAGCGTACCGGTTGCCGCGGTGAAATTACCCAGGTAAATAATACCAGAATGGCGGAACATCTCGTTAAGCCCTTCCGCAGCGCCCAGCGGGCGCTCCATTCCGGCGCCGCCTACCGCCCACTCATCAAGGGCATATTTAAGGTGCCTGTCTTTTAACTCGGGCATGCGCTGCATGTAGATATCATAGGCTTCGGCCATCCCTTTTATACGGTTAGGTACCCTTCTCACCCTGTCTATCAACGGGTCATTAGAGTTTACAAATTTTTGCGAATCAACATTAAAGGCCTGCGTAAATACCGGGTACACATGCTCGGCCAGGTAATCAAAATTATCTGCCGAGTTTTTAAGCAAGTTGCCCGACCAGTCCTCGGGCGAGCCATACTGGTAAGGCAGTTTACCCGGTAGCGGCTTGCGGTGATGCCTTGCCGTAGTGCTGGTTTCAAAAGGCGTAGCGCCAGAGGCCACTAATTTAATTGTCGGGTCTTTTTCGCGCATGGCTTCGGCAAAATAGTTATGTTTAAGGCTATAATGTGCAATAGACATATGGCCCAGCTGCCACTCGCCATACATTTCGTTTCCTATCCCCCATAATTTAACATGATAAGGCTCTGGGTGACCGTTGGCGGCCCTTAGTTTTCCCATAGGTGTTGTGACCGCGCCGTTGCAATACTCCACCTCCTGCGCTGCCGAAAATGCATCACCTAAACCTGCGTTAACACATATATAAGGATCAATGCCCAGCAGTTTGCACATTTTCATACATTCATCCAATCCAACGTCATTATATTCAACGGTGTTCCAGGCATATTCATAACGCGGGTTTCTTTTATCGGGGTCGCCAACACCATTGCGCCAATCGTAATCGGCAGTCATGTTGCCTCCCGGCCAGCGGTAAATGCCAGAATGTAATTCTTTAAGCAGGTCAACCAGGTCCTTTCTGAACCCCATCACATTATCAGCCGGCATTAAAGAGACAGCGCCAATATGGAAACTGCCTTTTCCTGTACCGGTTATCTCTAATGTTCCTGCGGCAGCATCGGCACCGGCCTTAAACGCTAATGGATATTTTACATAACCATTGGTTAAGGTATTGAATATTATTGTTTGCCTGTCGGCTGGATTTGGCCCCCAAACCAGGCTGACTTTTACTTTTTCGCCGATATTGCCTGCAAGGATAATACGGCCGGCATAGGCCTTTCCGGCTTTAAGCGGTATCCCCGTTTGTTGTATCCCCTGCGGAGTGGAGGCTACTACCTTAACCTCGGGCGAGTGTTTACCTACATAGGCTTTTTTAGTATCCATGACCACTACATCGTCGCCGCCAACAGGCCGCCAGCGGTTAAAGTTGCGCTTGGTGTTTTGCGGTACCAATGTTGCGCTTGAGTTTACGGGGTAGAAAAATTTACGGTCGCTCAGCATTTCGGCCCACAACCCTTTTTCATACATATTGCTAAGCAATTCTGTAAACATCCCATAAAAATAGGGGGTGATCGCCTCGCCCGTTTTACCGGTATTGATAGTGGCGACAGGTTTTACCTGCTGCGCGTTTGAATAATGGCCGCAAAGCAGCAACATCATCATCAAAAAACATACCCCAGCTTTAGGCATGATCCTGTAGATAGTAGTTTTTCTTTTCATTATTTTGATTTGGTTGGTTTCAACTGTTTATCCCGGGCGGAATAAAAATACCGGCAATAAAGAGCCATGCATTAAAATGGGTAACAATAATACGGCAATGTTTTTGCGCCCGTTATTTTATAATTGGTTAAATAAAAATACACTTTTATTTAATAATTGTACAAATAACATTTAAAAAAATAACAGATAAAATCATATTTTAACTTCATAAGCTAAAAACACTTAAGTAGTTAGTACATTTATAATTATTTTTAAATGCTAAAAACACTATTTAACATGGAAAAAAAAGGCCCGCTATTTTTTTTAGATCGCATAAGAAATAATACCTTTTTTTTCATCCTATTTCTCTATCAGCTTTTATTTATCTTCCAGGGAGTTGATTTTACCGATGAGGGTTTTTATGCAACTTTTTACCAACAGATATTTCACAGCCCACAATCTGTACAATACAATTTTATGTATTGGCTATCGGGTATAATTGGTGGCGCATACATCTATTTATTTCCCAGTTTTGGTTTACTTGGCTTAAGGCTGGGCGGTGTTTTGGCAACTACTTTAACCATTATATTATCATTTAACCTTTTAAAAAAGCATCTTAATAACGGCCATCTTAAGCTTGGCCTGCTGCTTGCTACAGTACTTATAAGTAACGACCCCAAAGCGTTATTCTATGATAATTTATCCGCACTTTTCTTTGTAGCTATCGTTGTGTTTTTATTTAACGGATTAAGTGAAAACAAATTGAGTAAGCTATTTATCTGCGGTATATTTTTGGCTCTTAACCTATTTATAAAGCTCACAAACCTTGCAGACATAGCACTCGGTGCGGTGATTTTATATCACGCAATCCTATCAAAAGCTAATTTGAAATATGTGTTAAAACAGGTAGCCTGTTTTGTAGGTGGTATTGCAATTACAACCATTGCCGTTTTGCTTATTATGAAGTGGATAGGGCATCTTAGTATTTTTATGAACTGTATTAGCCTTGTAAAACAAATGGGGGCAAGTGGCGAAAATACGCATGGTGTTGTCAAGCTTATAAAATGGTTTAAATATGAATACACTCATGCTATAATTAACGCCATCTATACGCTTTTAATAGTTATTGTAGGGGCCGTTATTATTAATAAAATAAAGAACAAATACTTTAAACAGATAATTCTATATTCATTTAGCTTTATAACGCTTAGTATCCTACTTGTTTTGGCTTTTATTAAGGATTCCTTTGCTATTCCATACCTGTTATTAGGTATAATAACCGGCCTCTCATTAATAGCAGCTATACTTATTGTTATTAGCAGTAACAAAGACATTAATATCAAAACGTTAGCTTTTTCAGGTGCAATTATGGTGCTCATATTGCCATTAGGAAGTGATTTTGGAATGTATGCCGCAGGGAGGTATGCACTATGGCTCGCACTGCCAATTGCAATAGGCTACTATTTAAATTTAAGCAGTTATCCGCTTAATATGCCATTTCTTAAACAAACCAGCATTGCTAAAATCATTTCATTTTTTCGTATTGCTGAAAAACAATTACCGGCCATATGCAAATGGATAGTAGCCTCCTTTATAATTTTATTTCTTTTTATCGCATTTACAAATACGTGGAACGATACTAAAGACAGGACAAAAATGATTTACAAAGTAAATAGCACCTTTTTGCAGGGTGTGTTTACAACCCAACAAAAAGCCCTGTTAATAAACGAATTGCTTTTTGAAAGCGCTAAGTATATTAAAAAAGATGATTACGTACTGGCTTACGATGAGATACCTCTATTTTATGCAATGACCGAAACAAAACCTTTTATATACAACTCATGGCCAAAGTTATATGACAGGGCGGTATTTAAACAAGAACTGGAAAAAGACCTTAAAAAAAAAAAAATATTGCCGGTGGTGATCTATCAAAAAATAATGACACTAAGTAATAAATGGCCCGACTTTACCGATGACAATAAAAAATGGGACATTAACCAACCAAGAAACTTATATATAAGGAATTTTATAGATAGCAACCACTATAAAATGGTTTGGGAAAATTTAGCCTTTAGAATATATATCCCACCTTATCAAAGTGTTTTACCGGCGATTCACAACCCATTACCGGGCCCGGCGAAACATTAAAATGTCCTGTAAAATGAATGATCGGCAAATGCCAATAATTCAACAAAAAGTTAAAATTAGCGCAATTAATATTTGTTAATTGGATATTAGTAATATAAAATGAAAAATGTTAGTTAACTTTATTACCAGAACTAACTAAATCATTATCAGTATGATACTGTTAAATAAAATCAACTGGAACAAATACCTGGTAGTTTTTATCCTCGCAACAACCTTAATAAAGCTATTCCTGATGGGAGATGGCTTTATGGCTTTTCATGATGAATACCGCTATGTTCAATCCGGGGTTTTTTTTCAAAAGATCAAGGAACATCACGTAAAGGAGGCGATAAATGCCTTATTCTCGACAGACGGAAGACCGGGTGATGCGTTTGTGAGGACCATTCCAATAATTTTTCAGTATGCATCCTCTAAAATCAGTCATTTATATATATCCGAGCCCCGGAACTCATACCCATTGTTCATTTTCAATTATGTGATCTATTGCCTCATTCTCCTGGTTCATTTTAGGTTTTCAAAATTGGTATTGGGCAATACAAAACTTGCCTTATTAAGTACACTGCTTTGGGGCGTGTTGGCTAATTCGTTTTTGTATATAAGGCATGCTTTAGCCTATGACCCAAGCCTGCTGATATTTTACTATGTATTATACACCATCGCGAAAAATATTGAAAGAGGCAGCCTGAAATACTCCTCTTGTTTTTGGCTCGGTATGTTAGGCTTTTTTGGCTATTTAACTTATCCCGGTTATTTCCTGCTTTACCTGTTAATAGGGCTGGTGCTTTTCTTCTTTAAAATAGGTAGTGTAAAATGGCTTGCAAAAATGAAATATGTTTTGGTTTACGGCGCAGGGAGTATAACTATGCTGGCCATTACCGAGGCTATATCCCGGGCCGGAGGCAATTCTTATATAACTTCGGCGCTTACACTCTCATCTACCATAACACAAGGGAGTTTTGATGAGGCTTATTCTTTCCTGTTTAAGTACCTTTTTGAAGTGGAAGGTATTACAGGGATACTGATCATAGCATTGCTGGCATTTTTTTATTGCAGATCAGTGGCGACTTTCGATTTAAAAAAAATCAGTACCGAAAATCTTTTTGTCATTCTTTCCGTATCCATTACCACCTTGTTTCTGCTTTATGCATCAGCCGGGTACTTTTTGCATGCGTGGGTTTTGTATGGCCGGTTATTACACCAGTTTTTCCCCTTTATTTGTATTATTTGCCTAATGCCTTTTAGACAAATAGATGTTTACGGTTGGGGAAGTAAGCTTGTATACGGTTTATTGCCTGTACTATTGGTTATAAGTTTTGCAATCAATTTTACCAACATTAAATCCTTTTATTTCCCAAGGGATGTTGCCTGGAAATATGTGAACCTGGGGAAGAAAATTATCAATTACTGTGAATTTGACGAGTTTTGGTCTCAAATCAATATAAAAGAGACTGTAAGGGTTACAGCGAACAAAAACAATGATTTCCAATCGGTTGTGATGACTAATGGTTGTTCGTATTACCCGGTAGAAAGCCTTGAGCACTTTAAGCCATTTGTGCCAAAGCCCAACTATCAATTACTGGAATCGCATGCCTATTGGTCACTCTTTAAAGGATACCAATATGAAGGTTATAGCATGCCTGAAAGAAAAATGGTTGACTTTATGAATTTCAAGATCAATGTTTATGCTATCGTTGATCATTAATAAAGATAAAAAAATCAGATAGGATTAATAAAACAAGTGACTCTTAATTATCAAGCCCCCGAGGCTTGCGAAATATTAAAATGACCTGTAAAATGAATGATCGGCAAATGCCAGTAATTCCTTATCGCCGGCACTGTCTCCATAAGCATATAAGATATAATTTTCTTTATCCGGGTATTGTTCTGTCAGCCTTTTTACCTTTTCGGCGCCATGGCAGTTTTGAGTTAAAAAATTGCCTGTAAGATGATCGTTTTCTATTTGCAACCGCGTTGCAAGAACTGTATTGATATCATTTTTGATGGCCCATGGATATATCCAGTTTTCTGCCGAGGCGCTAATAATAATTACCTCGTGCCCCATTTGCCGGTGCCATTTGATCTTTTCTAAAGCTAATGGATTAACGATCTGATCAATAGATCCTGTAAATTTTTTACATAACTTATTGAAGGTGTCAAGCCGGATGCCGGCAAAAAATGTTCTAAACAGCTTTTCTTTGGCTTTAAAATTAGGAATAAACCTAAGCTTATATAAAACCAAAAATGGGGCCATTAATAAACTACCCACTAAAATACGTTGAACAGATAATGCAAACCAGATAAAAACCGGGAGCGTGTCGCGGGAAGTAACAGTACCGTCAAAATCAAATGCTGCTATTACTCTTTTTGTATCGTTTTGTATTGTTTCATCCATTAGGTAACTGATTCAATATTTAGTGAATTGCTTTTTATATTTTTAGGTAGATGATAAGAAAAAAGGATACGATCCAACCAATAATGATTAATTGAAGAAAGGTATTTTTTAACAATACCATTGTAGGACTGCCCGAAATATACCAAACAAAAGTAAGTTGCAGGTATCTTAATACGCCAAGAATAACAAAGAAAGAAGTAAGGTATATTTTATCGCCAAACCTTAAAATTATTTCGGGCGAAGTACAATACATTACATAACAAACTATAATAATGGTAGCCATTACGGTAATGCCAACATTTAAAAAGGCCATGTTATATCCCTGGATATTTCTGCGTGCTTTTTGCCCTGTCTGCTCGTAGTTAAATACATCGTCCCGGCGTTTAGCCAAAGCTAAAAACAACGCTAAAACAAATGTCATTAAAATGATCCAATGCGAAAGTGCTGTATTGGTAACCGCGCCCCCTATAAAAATACGAAGCACAAACCCCAGTGCAATAAGCATAATATCAAGGATAGCAATATGTTTAAGCTTTACGGTATATAGAATATTTTGCAAAAGATAAATACCCGCTATAACAGCTGCTGCGCCATTTCCAAGCATAAAAAAAAGTACGGCGGCTATTAATAACAAGCAGGCAATTAAAATAATCGCCTCGTTTATCGTAACCGCACCGCTTGCCAGTGGGCGCGTTCTTTTGGTGGGGTGTAATTTATCATCTTCAATATCAAAAAGGTCATTGAATATGTAAATAGCGCTGGCAAGAAAGGAAAATCCAACAAAAGTTAAAATTAGCGTAATTATAATGTTTTCATGAAGAAGCTTTAAAGCAAAAAAAGCCGGCAGAAAAATAAACAGATTTTTACTCCACTGGTGGATCCTCATTAATCTTAGCAGGGAGTAAAGTTTTGGCATTTCGAATATGCATGATGTTGCAAATCAAATATAGCAACTTTTTCGAAAGCAGATAAGAATGGTGCAGCGTGTACGATAATCAACGGTCAATAAACAATGTTTTAAAACAAAAAGTGCCCGGTTTTCTTTATAGTTATTCAACAGGATGGGGCATGCGTTTGTAATGTTTTTATAACAACACTATAATAGCAAGGGTTAAATACTTATTTTGCATGGTATTGACCCCTAAATGGCATTAGGCAGCCAGTTAATATACCTATTTAGTTTAGTTGGGTATATGGTTAGCTGCCTAATAAATAAACCTTGTCCTAAATTACAGTATTATTTAAATTATGGGTTATTATATTTTCAAAGTAGACGTTTGCTGTTTTTTTCTTTTATTTTTTCTCATGGCTTGTAATTACTCCAAGCCCGGCAATACATCTAACAAAACCGTATATATTAAATCTCAAAACGGTAAATATACCTTATATCGGAATGGGCAACCTTTTTTTGTAAAAGGCGCCTCCGGGTTTACCAATTTAAAAAGGCTGAAGGAAGCGGGGGGCAATACTATAAGAGTTTGGGATACGGTACATCTCGGTAAGATACTGGATTCGGCACAGGCTAACAATTTAGCAGTAATAGTTGGCCTGCCCCTGCCGCCAAACGAAAATATGGATGAGTTTTATAATAATACCTCAAAAACAAATTCAAATTATAAAAACGTAACCGCTTTGGTTAACAAGTATAAAAATCACCCCGCGCTTTTATGCTGGTGTTTGGGTAACGAGATACCTTTTCCGTACAGACCTCGATTTAATAACTTTTATAAGGCATTTAATGATATAGTGGATATGATCCATAAGGATGACCCCAATCATCCGGTTACAACATCATTGATGAACTTCCAAACCAAAAATATAACTAATATAAAACTCCGGACAAACATCGATTTTATATCATTTAACCTGTTTGGAGGAATACAAACCCTAAATAAGGACCTCAAAGATTTTGAATGGTTTTGGAAAGGGCCATTCCTTTTGACCGAATGGGGTATTGAGGGCCCGTGGACTGTGGGTAACGCCTGGGGTGCCTTCATTGAAAAATCCAGCGATGAAAAGGCAAGGGAATACCTGCAAACCTATCAAAAATATATGCCGGTAAATAACCCCAGGTTTATGGGTTCGTTAGTTTTTTATTGGGGCCAGAAGCAAGAATGCACCCCAACCTGGTACAGCTTATTTGATGAAAACGGAAATGAAACAGACGCTGTAAATACCATGCAATATATATGGACGGGCAAACAGTTACCTTATTATGCCCCGGCGGTTAAATACATGCTGGTAAACAACAAAAAGGGCCAGGACAATATTTTGTTTAACCCCAATACAACAGCGAACGCAAAAGTTTATATAAATGGCACAGACACCGATAAGCTGGTGTTTAAATGGCAATTATTTAAAGAAGACTGGTTTAAACCTAATGGAATATTTAGCGAAAAAAAGCCCTCAGAAATTGAAAATGCAATTATTGCGGATATGGGCACCACAGTAAAGTTTAAAGCGCCCGCCAAAGAAGGCCCCTACCGTTTGTTGGTTTACGTGTACAATAGCAAAGGTTATTTTGCTACCGCTAACACTCCATTTTA
>Ga0193702_1000098_pt1 | contig 36490 bp, 29 predicted proteins | sample U3a1metaG_FD_143060 | JGI IMG/M metagenome (GOLD analysis project Ga0193702, IMG submission 143060) | Soil microbial communities from a riparian zone of the East river system, Colorado, United States - U3a1 | ecosystem: Environmental > Terrestrial > Soil > Riparian zone | place: USA: East River... | reverse complement strand
GCTGACCATCGAGAACATCGACTTCGCGCTCGCCGCCACCATCGAGAACGTGGTCAGCCTGTTCGAGGAGCAGGCCGCGGCGCACAGCGTCGATTTCGCGATCGCGCTGGCGCCCGACCTGCCGAACTTCGTGGTGGGCGACCCGACCCGCTTGCGCCAGGTGCTGGTCAACCTGGTCGGCAACGCCTTCAAGTTCACCAACCAGGGCGTGGTCAAGGTCGGCGTCACGCGCGCCCGGCCCAAGGACGAGGGCGAGGTCAACCTGATCCGCTTCGAGGTGAGCGACACCGGGATCGGCATCGCGCCGGAAGCGCAGGCGCGCCTGTTCCAGAAGTTCGAGCAGGCCGACAGCACCACCACCCGGCGCTACGGCGGCACCGGGCTGGGGCTGGCGATCTGCCGCCAGCTGGTGGACCTGATGGGCGGCGAGATCCGGGTCGACAGCGCCGAAGGGGTGGGCAGCACCTTCAGCTTCGAGCTGCCGCTGGCCGACGGCGTGCCGCCGCCGCTGGTGCCGCACGTGCCGCGCGAGCCGCACAGCCATCGCCTGAAAGTGCTGTGCGCCGAGGACTTCCCGACCAACCAGATCATCATCCGCATGATGCTCGAGGAACTGGGCCACAAGGTCGATATCGCCGAGAACGGCGAGCTGGCGGTGGCGGCCTGCGCGCGCACCCGCTACGACCTGATCCTGATGGATGGCCGCATGCCGGAGATGGACGGCGCCAGCGCGACCCGCCTGATCCGCGCCGGCGGCCCGCCCGAGGCGCCGGTGCGCGACCAGGAACTGATGATCATCGCGCTGACCGCCAACGCCAGCGAGGAAGACCGCGCGCGCTACCTGGCCTGCGGCATGGACGACTTCCTGACCAAGCCGATCGACGAGGCCGCGCTGCACTTCCAGTTGAGCCGCGCGATCGAACGCCAGCTCCAGCGCGGGGTCGAGCTGCCCCCGATGACCGAGCGCGAACTCGAGCGCGCGCCCAGCACCAGCGAGCTCGATGCGATGTTCGGCGTGTTCACCGGGCCGACCTCGCTGTCGGTGGCGGCCTCGCAGAATGCCGGGCGCCGCAACTCCGACCTCAAGGCCCGCATGCGCGCCGCCTTCGCCGGCGACCTGCCCTCGCGCCGCGCCGACCTCGAAGCGGCGGTGGCGCGCGAAGACCACGAGGCGGCCGGCCGCCTGCTGCACGGGATCAAGGGCAGCGCGGCCTACCTCGACGCGCTGGCGCTGTACGCCCTGTGCGGCGAGCTGGAAGCCGCGGCCGACGAGCGGCGCTGGGAGGCGATCCGCGCCGCCCTGCCGCAGCTGCGCGAGCTGCTCGGCGCGTTCGAAGCGTCGTCGGCCTGAATGGTATTGACAAGGTTATAATGGACGCGGATGTCCACCCGCTTGGGGAGAGGTGATGAAAGTTCTGGTAGTCGACGACGACGTGGTCTCGCGCATGGTGCTGATGCACCTGATCGACAGCTGCGGCAGTTTCGAGATTCTCGAAGCGGAGGATGGCGAGGACGCGTGGCAGCAGCTGGAACGCGGGTTGCGGCCGGCGATCTGCTTTTGCGACCTGCGCATGCCGCGCCTGTCCGGCATGGACCTGCTGCAGCGGGTCAAGGCCGACCGCGCGTTCGGCGCGATGCCGTTCGTGCTGGTGTCCTCGGCGGCCGACCGCGCCACCGTGGACCAGGCCACCGGCCTGGGCGCGGACGGCTACATCGTCAAGCCATTCCAGCCGGAGCAGGTGCGCGGGCATATGGCGGCCTTCGCCGACCAGGCCGCGGCCGGGCGCCACCTGGCCGAAGTGCCGCTGGCCACCATGCAGCGGCTCGGCATCAACGGCGACCGCCTGCTGGTCTACCTCGGCGGCTTCCAGAGCCAGTTGGCGGGCGCCGGCCTGGAACTCGATACGCTGCTGGCCGGCGGCCAGCAGGACGCGGCGCGCGCCTGCATCGAGCGCCTGCATGCGGGCTGCGTCACGCTCGGCTTGAGCGGCGCGGCCGATGCGCTCAAGGCCCTCGCCGGCGGCCCGCTCGACGCCGCCGTCGTGCAACCGGCGCTGGCCGACGCGGTGCGCGCCGTCATGCACCAGAGCGAGGCCGTGAAGCGCATGCACGCCCCCAGCTGAGGCCCGCCAGAATTTGCTTGATGTCGCGATTGTTTAGAACTAAAGTATCGAGCATGACACGCGCGACCGCAGCCGACCTGAGTCCTTCCGCCTACGCCGACGGCTTCGCGCGCGCACACCTGCCGCCGGCCGAGCAATGGCCCGACTTCCTGTTCGACCTGCCCGAACTGCAGTATCCCGCGCGCCTCAATTGCGTGGCCGAGCTGCTCGATGCGGCGCTCGGCGCGGGGCGCGGCGCACGCGTCGCGATCGTCGGCGAGCACGAGACCTGGACCTACGCCGAGCTGCAGCGCCGGGTGGACCGCATCGCCCATGTGCTGCATGCCGACCTCGGGCTGGTCACCGGCAACCGGGTGCTGCTGCGCGGGGCGAATAATCCGATGATGGCGGCCTGCATCCTGGCCGTGCTGAAGGCCGGCTGCATCGCGGTGCCGACCATGCCGCTGCTGCGCGCGCGCGAACTCGATACCATCATGGCCAAGGCGCAGGTCGACGCGGTGCTGTGCGCGGCCAATTTGCGCGCCGAGATCGACGCGCTGGCCGCGCCGCCGCGCACGCTGGCCTGCTTCAACGGCGGCGCTGCCGATGACGGACTGGAGGCGCTGATGGCGCGCCACGACGCGCCGTTCGCCGCGGTCGACACCGCGGCCGACGACGTCTGCCTGATCAGCTTCACCTCGGGCACCACCGGCATCCCGAAAGGCACGATGCACTTTCATCGCGACGTGCTGGCGATCTGCGACTGCTTCCCGCGCCACACGCTGCGCTCGCAGCAGTCCGACCTCTTCATCGGCACGCCGCCGCTGGCGTTTACCTTCGGGCTGGGCGGGCTGCTGCTGTTCCCGATGCGGGTCGGCGCGGCCGGCGTGCTGCTCGAAAAACTCACGCCCGAAACGCTGCTGGCCGCGATCGAACGGTACCGCGCGACGGTGTGCTTCACGGCGCCGACCTTTTACCGGCAGATGGTGCCGCTGGCCGCGAAATACGACTTGTCTTCGCTGCGCAAGACGGTGTCGGCCGGCGAGGCGCTGCCGCTGGCTACGCGCGACAGCTGGCAGGCGGCGACCGGGCTGCGCATGATCGACGGCATCGGCTCCACCGAGATCCTGCACATCTTCATTTCGGCGGCGGACGACGCGATCCGGCCCGGCGCGACCGGCAAGCCGGTGCCCGGCTACCAGGCCTGCATCCTCGGTCCGGACGGCGCGACGCTGGGGCCGGGCGTGATCGGCCGGCTGGCGGTGAAAGGCCCGACCGGCTGCCGCTACCTGGCCGACGCGCGCCAGAAGGACTATGTGCTCGATGGCTGGAACCTGACCGGCGACGCCTACGAGATGGATGCGGACGGCTATTTCCACTACCGCTCGCGCACCGACGACATGATCATCTCGGCCGGCTACAACATCGCCGGCGCGGAAGTGGAGGACGCCTTGCTGCGCCATCCGGCGGTGGCCGAATGCGGGGTGGTGGGGCGCGCCGACGACGAGCGCGGCCAGCTGGTCGAGGCGCACGTGGTGCTCAAGAGCGGCTGCGCGCCGTCGGCCGAGATGGCGGCCGCGCTGCAGGAATTCGTCAAGCAGCAGATCGCGCCCTACAAGTACCCGCGCGCGATACGATTCCTCGATAAGCTGCCGCGCACGGAAACCGGTAAACTCCAGCGTTTCAAGTTACGCAGCGGCGCGGCATGAAAGATTTCCACAATTCACACGAACGCCTGGCGGACGAGGACAGCGACGTGCTCGACCTGGCCAGCCGGCTGACGCAAGACCATCACCAGTCGCTCAAGCTGTGGCTGCGCATGCTGTCGTGCACGGTGCGTATCGAGAACGAGATCCGCAGCCGGCTGCGCACCGCCTTCGGCATCACCTTGCCGCGCTTCGACCTGATGGCGCAGCTCGAACGCCATCCGCAAGGCTTGCGCATGGGCGAGTTGTCGAAGCGCATGATGGTCACGGGCGGCAACATCACCGGCATCACCGACCAGCTCGAGCAGGAGAAGCTGGTGCTGCGGGTGGCCGATCCGCGCGACCGGCGCGCCTACAGCGTGAAGCTGACCGCGGCCGGGCGCCGCGCGTTCGCCGAGATGGCGGCGGTGCACGAAGGCTGGATCGCCGACCTGCTCAAGGACATGCCGGCTAGGGACAAGGGGCAGCTGATCGACTTGCTGTCGCGGATGAAGCAGCATCTCAACGACGCGGCAGACAAATGACCGGCGGCGCGTATCCCCTGCAAGGCGGCTGCGACTGCGGCCATCTGCGTTACCAGCTCGAATCGGCGCCGCTGATCGTGCACTGCTGCCACTGCCGCTGGTGCCAGCGCGAGAGCGGCTCGGCGTTCGCGCTGAATGCGATGATCGAAGCGGAGCGCGTGACCTTGCTGAGCGGCGTGCCGATGGTGGTGGCGACGCCGTCGGCCAGCGGCAAGGGGCAGTTGTTCTCGCGCTGTCCCGATTGTCTGGTGACGGTGTGGAGCACGTATGCGGGCGCGGGGCCGTCGATCCGTTTCGTGCGGGTCGGCTCGCTCGACCTGCCGGACCAGCTGCCGCCGGACATCCACATCTTCACCGCGTCGAAGCAGCCGTGGGTGCTGCTGCCGGAAGGCGTGCCGGCGGTGCCCGAGTACTACCAGCGCTCGAAGTACTGGCGCCCGGAGAGCATCGCCCGCCTCGACGCGCTGCGCGCGCGGGAACAAAGCCGACAGTAAGCGGTCTAACTCTCATGCCGATGAGAGAAGGGTGCCATGAACGCAGCCAGCACGCCGCCGGACCGCGACACCGGACCGCAGACCGCCCACGCCGCAGCGTTCGAGGCGCGCGTAGACACGATCTTGCCGACCTTGGCCACGAAAGTCGACCTGGCGGACTTACGCACCGAATTCAGGGAAGATTTATCGAAGCTGCGCATCGAGTTTAAGGAAGCGTGCGCCGCCATCCTGACTGAAATGGGGAAATTCCGCGAGGCGCAGAACAAAGCACTGCAAAAGGTGCTCATGTGGGTAATAGCCACCATTATTGCGCTGTTCCTGGCCGTTGCAGGCGTCATGTTTGGAATGGCGAATCTCGTAACGGCCGTCGCGCGGCCCACAACGGCCCATGTCGCGCCGCCGGCGGCGACAAGTCTACCCAAAGCAAGAACATCAAAAACGCACTTGAACTTGCACGCGAACTCTAGGAGTCAATCATGGTACTGAAACTCAACAAATGGGATAGCGCGCAACGCCTTCAAACCCCGGAGGACGTCGCTATGTACTTCGACGCCTGCCTGGAAGAGGCTGGTGACGATGCGGCTTTTATCGCCAAAGCGCTTGAAAACATTGCGCGTGCTCGCGGCATGACGCAACTTGTCGCTGACACCGGGTTGGGGCGCGAAAGCCTTCCGGTCCGCCAGGGGCATGAACTTCCTGTCCAACCTTGCCTTCCGTCGAACAGCGATTTCTGGATCGATGCGATTGTCTCGCAGTATCCATTCGGTAGGTAAGCGCGCGGGAAGAAATCAACAGGTTCCCTCGTTTTCGCTGATCTCGGTAGCGACAATCGCGCCTCGCTGTGCGGATGCTTGACGGTCACCTCTTGGTCGGTCGCGTAGACGATGCGCCGGAAGTTGCTCGCCATCTTCGCGATGATTCAAAAAACCGGAACATGGAACCTGGTTCAGAATGTTCACGATAATGGACTGTGTTGGATTAACGATTGGTCCCTCCGACAAGAATCGAACTTGTATCCCACGCTTAGGAGGCATGTGCACTATCCATTGTGCTACGGAGAGGACGCTTGAATCGACCGCAATTATAGCCGACGATCCGGACCGAATCGGGACTGGCGGCCCGCCAGTCGGTACAATGCGTCTTTCTTTCATATTTTCCGGCCCCGTTTTACGTCCGGCCGGACACTCTCTCATCACTATGGCTGTCATCTCCCTCTCGTCGGCGCAACTCGCGTTCGGCCACGTCGCGCTGCTCGATCACGCGGAATTTTCACTGGAAACCACGGAGCGCGTCGGCCTGATCGGCCGTAACGGCACCGGCAAGTCCTCGCTGCTGAAGGTCATCTCGGGCCGCTTCAAGCTCGACGACGGCCTGCTGGTCATGCAGCAAGGCCTGAAGATCGCCTACGTCGAGCAGGAGCCGACCTTCGACCCGGCGATGTCGGTGTTCGACGCGGTCGCCGCCGGCATGGGCGAGCAGCAAGCCATGCTGGCCGAGTACGAGGCGCTCACCGGCCAGTTCGGCCAGGGCGACGACGAGGCGCTGATGGACCGCATGCACGAGCTGCAAGTCAAGCTCGACGCGACCGACGGCTGGAGCCTGGTCAACAAGGTCGACACCACCCTCGACCGCCTGAACCTGAGCAAGGATGCGCTGATGGGCACGCTGTCGGGCGGGATGCAGAAGCGCGTCGCGCTGGCGGTCGCGCTGGTGTCGGCGCCCGACGTGCTGCTGCTCGACGAGCCGACCAACCACCTCGACTTCAAGTCCATCATGTGGCTCGAAGGCCTGCTGCGCGACTTCAAGGGCTCGGTGCTGTTCATCACCCACGACCGCTCCTTCCTCGACAATGTGGCGACCCGCATCGTCGAACTGGACCGCGGCAAGCTGCTGTCCTATCCCGGCAACTTCAGCGCCTACCAGACCCGCAAGAGCGAACAGCTGGAGATCGAGGAAGTCGAGGCCGCCAAGTTCGACAAATTCCTGGCGCAGGAAGAGGTCTGGATCCGCAAGGGCGTCAAGGCGCGCCGGGTGCGCGACGAGGGCCGCGTGCGCCGGCTCGAAGCGCTGCGCCTGCAACGCGCCGCGCGCCGCGAGCAGCAGGGCCAGGTCAAGCTCGAAGTGTCCTCGGGCGAGCGCTCGGGCAAGATCGTGGCCGAGCTCGAGAACGTGTCCAAGAGCTACGGCGAGAAAGTCATCGTCAAGGATTTCAGCGGCACGATCTTGCGCGGCGATAAGGTCGGCCTGATCGGGGCGAACGGCGCCGGCAAGACCACCTTGCTGAAAATGATACTCGGCGAAGAGGCGGCCGACAGCGGCACCGTGCGTCTCGGCACCAAATTGCAGGTTGCCTACTTCGACCAGATGCGCGCCCAGCTCGACGAGGAAGCCAGCCTGATGGACACCATCGCGCCCGGCAGCGACTGGGTCGAGATCAACGGCGCGCGCAAGCACGTGATGACCTACCTGAACGACTTCCTGTTCGCGCCCGAGCGCGCGCGTTCGCCGGTCAAATCGCTGTCCGGCGGCGAGCGCAACCGGCTGCTGCTGGCGCGCCTGTTCGCCAAGCCGGCCAACTGTCTGGTGCTCGACGAGCCGACCAACGACCTCGACATCGATACCCTCGAGCTGCTCGAGGAGTTGCTGGAAGACTACACCGGCACCGCGTTCCTGGTCAGCCACGACCGCACCTTCCTCGACAACGTGGTGACCCAGGTCATCGTTGCCGAGGGGGAAGGAATGTGGCGTGAATACGTCGGCGGCTACACCGACTGGGAGCGGGTCAAGGCCCAGGCGCCGGCGGCGGTGGCCAAGCCGGCGGCGAAAAGCGCCGTTGTGTCATCTACCGCACAGAACAATTCAGCCAAGAAGATAAAGTTGAGTTACAAGGAACAGCGCGAGCTGGAGGAATTGCCTCTGCTCATCGCGAGCCTCGAAGACGAGCAGTCGGCGATCACCGCACAACTGAATGCGCCCGACTTTTATAAGACGAACCCGGCCGACGCGAAGCGCATCAACGTGCGCTTCGCCGAGATCGAGGACTTGCTGCTCGGCGCACTCGAGAAATGGGAGCAGATCGAAGCCCGCTCGAAGGGAGGCGCCGACTAGCGCAACAAGAAAAAGGCGTCCAGCCTGAAAATGGAGAGTCATGACCGAGCACGACAAACAGGGCATGGGCTCGTCCGCCACCGCCGCGGTGGCCAGCGACAGTCCCATGTTCAACCGCGCCGCCTGGGCGCGCATCCTGCCCTTCCTGACTTACCTGGTGTTCATCGTGGCGGGCGACATGCTCGAGCGGCTGGGTTACAGCGCTGCCGGGCTGCGCTGGCTGTACGGTGTGAAAATCGCCGCTGTCCTGCTGGTGCTGGCGTTCTGCTGGCGCCATTACACCGACCTGCGGCAAGGCATCACGCCGCGCGCCGCGCTGCTCGCCGCCGTGGTGGGCAGCCTTGTGTTCGCGCTGTGGATCGGCCTGAGCGCGGGCTGGATGGTGGTCGGTTCCCCCGCCGGTTTCGATCCCACGACCAACGGCCGCCTCGACTGGCCGATGGTGCTCACGCGCATCGCCGGCGCCGCGCTGGTCGTGCCGCTCATGGAAGAATTGTTTTGGCGTTCCTTCCTGCTGCGCTGGATTGGCGCGGCCGATTTCGAATCGATTGATCCATCTCAAATCCGCTTCAAGAGTGTGTTGATTACGGCGCTGCTGTTTGGCGTCGAACACAATCAATGGCTGGCAGGAATCGTCGCCGGCCTTGCCTATAGTGCCTTGTATATGCGCCACCGCACGATCTGGTCGCCCATCCTGGCCCATGCTGTTACGAATGGTTTATTGGCGGCATGGGTTGTGGCCACCAGTAACTGGACGTATTGGTAATGGGCACCCGTCCCGTGAATCGACACCTTCCAACTATGAAAACCATGCTGCCACCCCTGAGACATTCCCGCGTCAGCACGCTGGCCCTCTTGATCGGGGCCCTGTTCGGCCTGCCGGTACAGGCCGGCCCCAACGATGGGCTGCAGGTGTACGGCGCCCTCGGCTACGGCCACGACGACAATCTATTGCGGGTGCCCGAAGGCCAGCCGGCCTTCGACAACACGCTGGGCGATTCCTGGCACACCACCGAGGGCGGGCTGTTGTTCGATCACATGTACAGCCGGCAAAGGATCAACGGCTACGCCAAGCTGTCGAAGGTCACGTTCGACCATTTCACCCAGCTCGATTACGACGGCAAGGACTTGCTGGCCAACTGGAACTGGCAGCTCGGCAATCACCTCGAAGGCACGGCCGGCGCCAGCTATGCGCAGGTGCTGGCGCCATACACCGATTTCGCCAGCAATCAACGCAACCTGCGCCAGGAGCGCCGCCAATGGTTCGACGGCGCCTGGCGCTTCCACCCGAGCTGGCAGCTGCGCACGGCGGCCTCGAGCGACAAGTTCACCTACGAGCTGTTGAGCCAGCAATACAACAACCGCACCGAGGACGCGGCCGAAGTCGGCGTCGATTACCTCGCGGCCAGCGGCAGCACGGTGGGCCTGGTGGCGCGCAAGCTCAAGGGCAAGTACCCGAACCGGCGTCCGGTCGGCCAGTTCCTGGTCGACGACACCTACGACCAGGACGAACTCAAGGCCAAGGTCAACTGGATGGCCAGCGGCAGCACCAATATCCAGCTGCTGGGCGGCTGGGTCAGGCGTTCGCAGCTGTCGCTGGGCGAGGGCAGTACCAGCGGCGTCAACGGCCGGCTCAGCGCGACCTACACGCCGCGCGGCAAGATGAGCTACAACGCGGCCCTGTATCGCGACTTCGCGCCACTTGAAAGCACCATCGTCAGCTATACACTGAACAAAGGCGCCAGTGTGGGCGCGGTGTACGACGCGACCGCCAAGATCCAGGTCGACGGCACCGCGGTCTACGAAAAGCGCAATTACAACGCACGCCTGGCCCTGAGCACCCCGGCCGATCTCAGCGACGCGATCCGCTCGGCGACCTTGCGCGCGACGTATGCGCCCTTGCGCAACGTCAAGCTGAGCCTGGCCTATGCCTACCAGGCACGTAGCGGATCGATCGTATTGGGCACCGGCCGGTTCAAGTCGAACAGCATCGTGTTCAATGCGAGCGCGCAGTTCTAAAGGTCAACATGACGGTCAACGACATCCCGGTCATTTCGTTTTTCCAGCGGGTGCTCGATCCGCTGATCATCATGGGGACGCTGTACCTGGCCTCGCTGCTGTTCCACGAGCCGTTTTCCGGCTATTCGCTGGTGCTGATGATCCTCGCCTTCTTCATTTCGTCGTCGGTGTACCAGCACATCGATCCCTACCGCACCTGGCGCAGCGGGCGCATGCTGGCGTACGCGCGCGACACCGTGTTCGGCTGGTGCATCACGATCGCGGTGCTGCTGTTTCTCGGCTCGGCCAGCGGGCTGGCCTACTACTACGACCAGCGCGTGTTGTTGTCGTGGTTCATCGCCACCCCGGTGACCCTGCTGGTGAGCCACATCGCGGTGCGGCGCGCGGCCGGCCGGCCGGACAAGGACAGCGAGGTGCGCTCGGTGGTGGTGATCGGCGCCAACGCGGTCGGCATCAAGTTCGCCGGCATCTGCGACAAGCATCCGAATCTGTTCATGCACATGCACGGCTTCTTCGACGACCGCGTCGACGACCGCCATCCGCCCAATCTGCGCCATCCGATGCTGGGCAAGATGAGCGATATCGCGGCCTATGTGCGGGCGCAGAACATCAAGATGATTTTCATCAGCCAGCCGATCTCGGCCCAGCCGCGCATCCGCAAGCTGCTCGACGAGTTGCAGGACACCACGGCCTCGGTCTACTTCCTGCCCGACATCTACATCTTCGACCTGATGCAGGCGCGCTTCGACAACGTCGGCGGGATGCCGGTGATCGCGATCCAGGAAACCCCGTTCATGGGCCTGAACAGCATGATCAAGCGCAGCAGCGACATCGTGTTCGGGCTGGCGATCCTGCTGATGCTGGTGCCGCTGATGATCGCGATCGCGGTCGCGGTGCGCGCCACCTCGCCCGGGCCGGTGATCTTCCGCCAGCGCCGCTACGGCCTGTACGGCGAGGAGATCATCGTCTACAAATTCCGCTCGATGACGGTGACCGACGACGGCAAGACCATCGTCCAGGCCAGCAAGAACGACCAGCGGGTGACGTCGATCGGCGCCTTCCTGCGCCGCAGCTCGCTCGATGAATTGCCGCAGTTCGTCAACGTCTTGCAGGGACGCATGAGCATCGTCGGCCCGCGCCCGCATGCGGTCGCGCACAACGAGCAGTACCGCAAGTTGATCAAGGGATACATGCTGCGCCACAAGGTCAAGCCGGGCATCACCGGCTGGGCCCAGGTCAACGGCCTGCGCGGCGAAACGCAAACGCTCGACAAGATGGAAGCCCGGATCCAGTACGACCTCGACTACCTGCGCAACTGGTCGCTGTGGCTGGACCTGTGGATCATCTTGAAGACCGTGAAGGTGGTGTTGACGCGCGAAAACGCGCATTGACTTAAGACGGACTTAAGCACCCCGCGCACGGTTGAAACCGGCTTTGCGCAGTGCTCATCGGGGCGTACTATTTTATTGAGTTTGCAATACCTCAGCCGGCCGTGCCGGCTCTTTCAGGAAAACCAGCATCATGAAAAAAGCACTGATAACGGGCGTGACCGGCCAGGACGGTTCCTATCTCGCCGAGTTCCTGCTCGCCAAGGGCTACGAGGTGCACGGCATCAAGCGCCGCGCCTCGCTGTTCAACACCGAGCGGATCGACCATATCTACCAGGACCCGCACGCGCCGAGTCCGAATTTCTTTCTCCATTACGGCGACCTCAGCGACACGTCGAACCTGACCCGCATCCTGCAGCAGGTCCAGCCCGACGAGGTCTACAACCTGGGCGCGATGAGCCATGTCGCGGTGTCGTTCGAGGCGCCCGAATACACGGCCGACGTGGACGGCATTGGCACCCTGCGCCTGCTGGAGGCGATCCGCTTCCTCGGCATGGAAAAGCACACGCGCTTCTACCAGGCCTCGACCTCCGAGCTGTACGGCCTGGTGCAGGAAACCCCGCAGCGCGAGAGCACGCCGTTCTATCCGCGCAGTCCGTATGCGGTGGCCAAGCTGTACGCCTACTGGATCACGGTCAATTACCGCGAAGCGTATGGCATGTATGCCTGCAACGGCATCCTGTTCAACCACGAGTCGCCGCGCCGCGGCGAGACCTTCGTCACGCGCAAGATCACGCGCGCGCTGGCGAATATTTCGCAGGGGCTCGAGCAGCAACTCTTCCTCGGCAATATGGACGCCCTGCGCGACTGGGGCCATGCGCGCGACTACGTCGAAATGCAATGGCTGATGCTGCAGCAAGACCAACCCGAAGACTATGTGATCGCCACCGGCCGCCAGTATTCGGTGCGCCATTTCGTCGAGGTCGCGGCGCGCGAGCTGGGCATGGACATCGCGTGGGAGGGGAGCGGTGTCAAGGAACGCGGCTATGTTTCTTCTATTATCGGAGAGAAAGCTGGCGGTGTGAAAGTCGGGCAGGAGATCGTCGCGGTCGATCCCCAGTACTTCCGCCCGACCGAGGTCGAGACCCTGCTGGGCGATCCGGCCAAGGCGCGCACCCGGCTCGGCTGGGTGCCGCAGACCAGCTTCGAGGCCATGGTGCGCGAAATGGTCGCCCACGACCTCGATACGGCGCGCCGCCACAAATTGCTCAAGTCGCACGGCTACCACGTGGCCATTTCCCTGGAGTGAAGCCTTGAATACCTCACAGCCCCGCATTTTCGTCGCCGGCCACCGCGGCCTGGTCGGCTCCGCCATCGTCCGCGTCCTGCACCGCCAGGGCCTGACGAATATCGTCACGCGCAGCCATGCCGAACTGGAACTGACCGACCAGGCCCAGGTGCGCCATTTCTTCGCCACCGAGAAGATCGACCAGGTCTACCTGGCCGCGGCCAAGGTGGGCGGCATCCACGCGAACAACACCTATCCGGCCGAGTTCATCTACGACAATATGATGGTGCAGGCCAATGTCGTGCACGAAGCCTGGCGCAACGGCGTGCAAAAGCTGCTGTTCCTCGGCTCGTCCTGCATCTACCCGCGCATGGCCGACCAGCCGATCCGCGAGGAGTACCTGATGAACGGCATCCTGGAGCCGACCAACGAGGCCTACGCGATGGCCAAGATCGCCGGCATCAAGCTGTGCGAGAGCTACAACCGCCAGTACGGCACCGATTACCGCAGCGTGATGCCGACCAATCTGTACGGTCCGGGCGACAACTATCACCCGGAAAACAGCCACGTGATCCCGGCCCTGATCCGGCGCTTCCACGAAGCCAAGGCGGCCGAGGCGGCCGAGGTCGTGATCTGGGGCAGCGGCAAGCCGATGCGCGAATTCCTGTATGTCGACGACATGGCGGCCGCCAGCGTGTACGTGATGCAACTGCCCTACGACAGCTACAGCGCCAACACCGACCCCATGCATTCGCACCTCAACGTCGGCACCGGCGAAGACACCACGATCAGCGAGTTGGCCAAGCTGATCGGGCGGGTGGTCGGTTACCGCGGCGCGATCGTGTTCGACACCAGCAAGCCGGACGGCACGCCGCGCAAGCTGCTCGACGTCTCGAAACTCAAGCGACTGGGCTGGTCGGCGCGCGTGCCGCTGGCCGAGGGATTGCGCCATGCGTATCAGTCTTTCCTGGAGGTCAACAAGCTGCCGGCGGCGGGCGCGCGCCGTTTTTCCGATTCGTGATAGCTTGGGATTCTTGTGCATTCGACAAGCTCAACCATACATCACAGCTGAGCTTTCACTGCAGTGTTAATTGCCGCACCGATAGAACAAACTTGTCTGTCGCACAATTCATGGATGCCCACCGCAGCGTGCGACACCACAACAAATGAGGAAACTGTTCCGATGAAAACATCTCTCTTCCCGAGCAAGCGGCGCGCCGCGGGGGCGCTGTTGATCCTGGCCGCGGCCAGCCTGAGCGCCTGTGGCAACAAGGCCAAGGACGCCAAGCCCGGCCAAGCGCTGGCCAGCGTCAACGGCGAGGAAATCACCGTGCTCCAGCTCAACGAGGAACTGCAGCGCGCCGGCGTCGGCCCGGCCCAGCAGGACGCCGCCAGCAAGCAGTTGTTGCAGGCGCTGATCGACCGCCAGCTGTTGCAGAGCGAGGCGGCCAAGGAAAAGCTGGACCGCGATCCCAAGGTCATGCAGGCGGTCGAGCGCGCCAAGTCGCTGATCATCGCGCAAGCCTATATGCAGAAGCGGCTCGGCACGCCGGCACGGCCGACCCCGGCCGAGATCGAAGACTATTACAGCAAGCATCCCGAGTTTTTTTCGCGCCGCAAGCAGTTCAACATGAATGAGCTGATCATCGCCAGCGCCGACCTGACGCCGGAGCTCAAGGCCGCGGCCGACAACGCCAAGTCGCTCGAGGAGCTCGCGGTCTGGCTCGATGCGCACAAGGTCAAGTTCGGCCGCACCCAGGTCTCGCGCACCACGGCCGACCTGGCGCCCGAGCTGTCGGCCAAGCTGATGGGGATGTCCAAGGGCCAGCTGTTCGTGGTCAAGGAAGGCGAGCGCAGCATGCTGATCTCGATCGCCGAGATCAAGGACGCGCCGGTCACGATCGAGGTCGCCTCGCAGCAGATCGAACAGTACCTGATGAACAAGAAGACCAAGGATGCGGCCGCGGCCGAGCTGGCGCGGCTGCGTGCGACCGCCAAGATCGAGTACATCAACAAATCGATGGCGGTCGATCCCCAGGCCGCGCCGCTGCCGGCCGCCGCACCGGCGCCGGCGCCGGCACTGAGCGAGACGGCGCCGGCCACCCCGGCCGACGCCAACGCCAAGGCGGCCATCGACCGCGGCGTCGCAGGCTTGAAGTAACCCAATAACGATCTCACCGGGAAGGATGGAGCAATCATGAAACGACTTGTACATGGCGTGATGGTGGCCTTGATGGCCTTGACGATGGGCATCGCCGGGGCGGCCGAAGTGCTGCTCGGGCCGGGCGACGTGGTGCGCCTGTCGGTCTATGGCAGCCCCGACCTGTCGCTCGAAACGCGGGTCAGCGAAGGCGGGACGATCACCTTTCCGCTGCTCGGCCAGGTGGCCGTGGCCGGGATGTCGGTCGCCTCGGCCGAAAAGAAAATCGGCGGCCTGCTCGAGAGCGGCGGCTACCTCAAGAAGGCGCAGGTGAACATGATCGTCACCACCCTGGCCAGCCAGCAGGTGTCGGTGCTGGGCCAGGTGAACCGGCCGGGCCGTTATCCGGTCGAAGGCAAGCGTAGCGTGCTCGACTTGCTGGCGATGGCCGGCGGCATCTCGGCCGACGGCAGCGACACCATCAGCCTGATCCGCAAGCGCAACGGCAAGACCACCAAGGAAACCATCGACGTGATCCAGATGGTGCGCAGCGGCGCGCTCGACAAGGATTACGAGGTGGCTGGCAGCGACGTCATCTACGTCGAGCGTGCGCCGCACTTCTACATCGTGGGCGAAGTCCAGCGTCCGGGTGCGTTCCGGGTCGAACGCCAGATGACGGTGTTGCAAGCGCTGTCGGCCGGCGGCGGGCTGACCCCGCGCGGCAGCAACCGCGGCATGCGCATCACCCGCAAGGACGCCAACGGCAACCCGGTCATCCTCGACGCCAAGGGCGACGACCTGGTCCAGGTCGACGACGTGATCACGGTGCGCGAGAGCTGGTTCTGAGTGTGCCCCGATAGCCTTTTGAAAGTGCCGACATGAACGTCCATCAATTCCTGCTGATCCTGCTGGCCCGCAAGAAAATCATCCTGACGACCCTGCTCGTGACGGTGTTGCTGGCCCTGGGTTACAGCCTGATCCAGAACAAGACTTACAAGGCCACCGCGTCGGTGCTGCTGAACTACAAGGGCGTCGATCCGCTGACCGGGCTGACCATGCCCGGCCAGCTGTTGCCCGGCTACATGGCGACCCAGATCGACATCATCACCAGCAAGAACGTGGCGCTGCGCGTGGTCGACCGGTTGGGGCTGGCCACCAACGCCGGCGTGGTCGAGCAGTACCGCACCGCCACCGACGGGCGCGGCACCAATGTGCGCGACTGGCTGGCCGACCTGCTGCTCAAGAAGCTCGAGATCGTGCCCTCGCGCGAGAGCAGCGTGGTGGAGGTCAGCTTCAAGGGCGCCGACCCCGGCTTCGTGTCGGCGGTCGCCAACGCCTTCGCCGAGGAATACCAGAAGATCAGCGTGCAGCTCAAGACCGAGCCGATGAAAAAGGCCTCGTCCTACTTCAACGAGCAGACCAAGCTGCTGCGCGATAATGTCGAGACAGCCCAGGCCCGGCTCTCCAAGTACCAGCAGGAAAAGGGCATCGTCAGCCTCGACAACACCCGGGTCGACGTCGAGCTGCAGCGCCTGAACGACTTGTCGGCCCAGCTGGTGCAGGCCCAGAACCAGGCGATGGAGGCGAACTCGCGCCAGCGCATGGCCACCGGCTCGGCGGTCGACTCGCCGGACGTCGCGAATAACAGCCTGATCCAGAACCTGCGGGTCGGCCTGGCCCAGGCCGAGGCGAAATTCGCCGACACCTCGCAGCGCCTGTCGCGCAACCACCCGCAATACATGGCGTCCAAGGCCGAAGTCGACAAGATGCGCAGCGACTTGCGCACTGCGATGGGCACGGTGTCGCGCAGCGTCGGCAACAACGCCGAAGTGCTGCGCCAGCGCGAAAACGAATTGCGCAGCGCGCTGGCCGCGCAAAAGGTCAAGGTGCTCGAACTGAACCGGGCACGCGACGAGCTCGGCGTGCTGCTCAAGGACCTCGACAGCGCCCAACGCGCCTTCGACGCCGCTTCCCAGCGCTTTTCGCAGACCAAGATCGAGGCCCAGTCCGAGCAGTCCGACATCTCGATCCTGAACCCGGCGGTGCCGCCGCTCGAGCCGTCCGGTCCGCGCATCCTGTTCAACACCCTGATCTCGGTGCTGCTCGGCACCATCCTCGGCGTCGGCCTGAGCATGCTGATCGAAATGCTGAACCGGCCGATCCGCTCGGTCAGCGACATGAAGGACGTGCTCGGCATCCCGGTGCTCGGCACCATCGAATGGCGCCAGCCGCGCCGCCGCGCGCCCGGCTTCAAGGGCCTGATGGGCCCGCGCCGCCTGCGCCTGAACTAACGTCATGGACCTGACTATGAACTCACCCACGCTGATTGCTGCGGCCATGAAGGCCGACCCCGCCCTTGCCGAATCGCGCATGGGCGCCATGCTGCTCGATGCCGGCAAGATCACGCCGGACAACGCCGAACGCGTGCTGCGCATGCAGAAAGACCTCGGCATCCGCTTCGGCGAAGCCGCGGTGCGCCTCGGCCTGATCAGCGAGGAAGATATCCAGTACGTGCTGGCGCGCCAGTTCGACTATCCCTACCTGCTGAAGGGCGAGTCGGCGCTGTCGCCGCAGCTGGTGGCCGCGTTCGAGCCGTTCAGCGCCCAGGTCGAGGCGCTGCGCGCGATCCGCAGCCAGCTCATGCTGCGCTGGTTCGCGCGCGGGCGCAAGGCGCTGGCCGTGGTCGGCGTCGATCCGGACGACGGCGTCAGCATCTTCACCTCCAACCTGGCGGTGGTGTTTTCCCAGCTCGGCGAACAGACCCTGCTGGTGGACGCCAACCTGCGCACCCCGCGCCAGCAGGAGGTGTTCGCGCTCAAGCCGCGCCAGGGCCTGTCCGACGTACTGGCCGGGCGCGCCGACCTCGACGTCATCGCCAAGGTGCCGGCCTTCGCCGACCTGTCGGTGATGCCGGCCGGGACCTTGCCGCCGAATCCGCAGGAGCTGCTGAGCCGCGAGGGCTTCCGCAACCTCAACCTCCAGCTCGAGCACCGCTACGACGTGGTGCTGTACGACTTGCCGCCGTTCGCGGTCGGGGTCGATGCGCTGGCCGTGGCCGGGCGTGCCGGCGGCGTGCTGCTGGTGGCGCGCAAGGATCACACGCGGCTGGCCAACGTCAGCCGCATGGCCGAACAGCTGACCGAAGCCGGCGGCGAAGTGGTCGGATCGGTCGTGGTGGACTTCTGATGACGGCCCAGGTACGCAACGGCTTCGGCCACCAGGCCTTGCTGGCGAAGGCCGTGCTGCCCGAGTGGTGGCCGGTGCTGGCCGGCTTGCTGGTGCTGTTCGTGCCGACGTTCTACGACCTGTTCACCGGCGCCTGGATCAGCGAAGAGCAGGGCCACGGCCCGATCATCTTCGGCCTCTCGCTCTGGCTGATCTACCGCAAATGGCCCGAGATGCTGGCCGCCACCGGCGCCGAAAAAGCCTCCTGGCTGGGCTGGCCGATCCTGGCGATCGGGCTGGTGCTGCATCTGCTCGGGCGCTCGCAGCACATCCTGATGTTCGAGATCAGCTCCATCATCCTGGTGATGGCGGCGATCGTGCTGGTCAAGCGCGGCGCGACGGCGCTGCGGATGTTGTGGTTCCCCTTCTTCTTCATGCTGTTCATGGTGCCGCTGCCCAGCGAGCTGGTGGCGACCCTGACGCTGCCGATGAAAATGGCGGTGTCCTACGTCACCGAACACCTGCTGTTCGCGGCCGGCTACCCGATGAGCCGCTCGGGCGTGATCCTGCAGATCGGCCAGTACCAGCTGCTGGTGGCCGACGCCTGCGCCGGCCTGCAAACCCTGCTCACGCTCGAAGCGCTGGGCCTGTTCTACCTGAACCTGGTGCGCCATCCCTCGGCCTTCCGGAATATCGCGCTGGCGCTGCTGATCATCCCGATCTCGTTTTCGGCCAACGTGATCCGGGTCGTCACGCTGACCCTGATCACTTACTACTTCGGCGACGCCGCGGGGCAGGGCTTCCTGCACGGCTTTGCCGGCATGGTGCTGTTCCTGACCGCGCTGGTGCTGATCCTCAGCGCCGACTCGGCCTTGCAGTGGACCATCAAACGGCGCGCGGAGGGCAGGCCATGAACAAGCGATTCGCCGCCAGCCTGGTGCTCGGCGTGGCGATGGCCGCCACCTCGGCCCTGACCGGGGCGCTGACGCCCAAGGTCAAGGTGGCCGAGATGCAAGACCGCTTCAAGCTCGAGACCATGATCCCGCCCGCTTTCGCCGACTGGGTGGTCGACGCCTCGATCGTGCCGCTCACGCCCGACCCCGAGCGCCAGAGCGTGCTCGAGAAGATCTACGACCAGACCCTGTCGCGCACCTACGTCAACAAGCAGGGCCAGCGCGTGATGCTGTCGATCGCCTATGGCGGCGACCAGAGCCGCGCGCTGCAGCTGCACCTGCCCGAGGTCTGCTACGTGGCCCAGGGCTTCGAGATGCTGAAGACCGGCGACGGCGAGCTGGCGACCCATTTCGGCACGGTGCCGGTCAAGCGCCTGGTGGCGCGCCAGAACACGCGCAACGAGCCGATCACCTACTGGGTCACGATCGGCGACAAGGCCATCAAGTCCGGCATCCAGCAAAAGATCCAGCGCCTGGCGTATGGCTTGTCGGGCAAGATCCCGGACGGCATGCTGGTGCGCGTCTCGACCATCCAGTCCGACGCCGCCGACGCCTACCGCGTGCAAGACCGGTTCGTCGCCCAGATGCTCGACGTGCTCGACCCCAAGGACCGCACGCGGCTGCTGGGTTCGGCCCGCAGTAACGGCTGAGCGAGGGGCATTTCGTGGATCCGTTCCTGCAATATTTCTACACCTCGCTACCGTTTATTGTTGTGTTGACGATGGCGGCCGTGCTGGTGGTGGGCATGGGGCTGGGCCTGATCTGGCCGCGCTTGCTGGTCTATCCCTACCTCGGCATTTTCTTCCTGATGAACTCGACCAACTACGGCAGCCTGGCGATGTACGCCACGCCCGGCGTCTACAGCCGCGGCTCGGGGCTGCTGTTCTTCCCGCTGGTGCTGTGGTACATGCTGGGCGCCTGGTGCTGCGCGCGGGTGGCGGCCAGTTACCAGCGCGCGCCGGGTACCTTCAACACCCTGCGCCCCTGGTTCTGGGCCTGGTTCCTGCTGCTGCTCGGCCACGTCGCGGTGGCCCTGTTCATGGGCAAGAAGCTGTCCGAGGCGCTGGCGCCCACCGGCTTTTCCAACATCGTCTGGATGGCGCCGCTGATCTCGCTGATGCTGATGTCCTTCCGGACCCGCGAGCAGGTCACCGAGCTGACCCGCTTCATCCTGCTGGCCGGGCTGGGGCGCGCCACCTTCGGCCTGGCGCGCTGGGCCGTGCTGGGCGGCGACCCGAACAACGTCTACGCCAATATGAACGCGATCAAGATCAAGCTGACCTTCTTCGACATCAACGACAGCCTGCTGTGCTGCGTGGCGTTCTCGATCGCCGCGGTGCACCTGTTCCAGATGGCCAGGACCGAACGCCCCAAGTTCTGGGTCGCGATCGAATGGATGACCCTGGCCTCGACCGCGATGTGCATCGTGCTGTCCTACCGCCGCACGGCCTGGATCGGCTTCCTGCTGGCGTTCGCGATCGTGATGATGCGCTTCCCGGTGCGCCGCCGCTTCCACCTGATGGTGATGGGCCTGCCGGCAGTGGGCGCGGCGCTGATGTATGTGATGATCAAGCGCTTCTCGCAGACCAAGGGCGCGACCGGCGGTCTCGACAGCATGTTCTACGACATGGAATCGCGCCGCTTCGGCGCCGAGAGCGAGCGCGTGCTCGAGCTCAAGCTCGCGCTCGCCGATTTCCTGTCGAACCCGGTCACCGGCATCGGCTCCTGGGGCCGCTACACCGGCTACCAGCGGATTTCCTGGCAGGCCAATCCGGAAGGCGGGCAGTTCCTGCACAGCGGCGTGCTGCACGTGGCGCTCAAGAGCGGGCTGCTGGGGCTGGCGCTGTTCATCGGCCTGGCCTGGGCCTTCATCGCCTTTGCGCGGCGCGCGCTGCGCGAGCTGCCGCCCGAGTATATCGGCCTCGGCACCGCGGGCGTGGCCGGTGTCGCCTTCATGCTGCCCGATATCCTGATCGGCACCCCGATCCCGCAAGTGCGCACCACCCAGATGCTGGCGATCTGCATGGCGCTGCCGTATGTGGCGATGGCGGTCAGCAAGGTCGCGCAGACGGCCCAGCAAGCCAGTCCGGTGCGCCGCTACGGCCTGAACCTGGTGCACGTCTGATGAAGCTGCAACTGGCCCGCAACGCGTTCTCCAATCTGCTGGGCGCGGTGGTCCCGGCGCTCGTCGCGCTCGGCACCGTGCCGCTGGTGGTCAAGGGCCTGGGCGACGCCAGCTACGGCGTGTACTCGCTGGTGACCGCCATCGTCGGCTATTTCGCCGTCATCGATATCAACGTCACCGCCGGCTCGGTCAAGTACATCGCCGAATTCAATGCGCGGCGCGACCGCGAAAAGATCAACCAGACCGTGTTCTTCGGCATCCTGGTGTACGCGGGGCTGGGCTTGGCGGGCGGCCTAGGCCTCTACTTCGGCGCGCATTATTTCGTCACCAGCGTGTTCAGCGTGCCGGCCGCGCTGACCGTCGAAGCGACCGCCACGCTCAAGGTCGCCGCGCTCGGCTTCTTCATCGGCCAGCTGCAGACCTACCTGCAAAGCGTGCCGCAGTCGCTGATGCGCTACGATATCTCGAGCCGCGTCGAGATGTTCTTCGGCACCCTGGTGCCGATCCTGACGGTGCTCGTGCTGATGCTGGGCTACGGCCTGTTCGAAGTGATCCTGCTGCGGGTGGCGGCCAGTTCGGTGCATTGCCTGGTGCTGTGGCGCAGCATCAACCGCCTGCTGCCCGGCCTCGAATTCCGTTGGCCCGGCCAGGACGTCAAGCGCGACCTGCTCGGCTTCAGCGCCTATTCCTTCCTGAGCCGCTTCGCCGCGCTGTCCTACGCGTATGCGGACAAGCTGATCATCGGCGCGCTGGTCGGCGTGACCGGGCTGGCCTACTTCACGGTCGCCTCGACCCTGGCCAACCGCATCCTCGGCCTGACCTACCGGCTGTCGGGCGTGTTCTTCCCGGCCGCCAGTGCGCTGGCGGCCAGCGGCGAACTGGCGCGCCTGAACCGCATCTATCTCAAGGCCACGCGCTACGTGGTGTTCCTCAACGCCGCGATCCTGGTGCTGGTGGCGGTGTTCGCCGATCCGATCCTGCGCTACTGGATGAACCCCGAGTTCGCGCGCAACGGCGCCGTGGTGCTGGCCGTGATGGCGCTGTCGCAATTCATCGATTCGCTGACCAGCCTGCCGTCGCTGGTGAACGACGGCATGGGCCATCCGCGCGTGTCGGGCATGTTCGCGCTGTCGCGTGCGGCGGCCGGCCTGCTGATCGTGTACCTCGGGGTCGCGGGCTGGGGCATCGACGGCGCGGCCTGGGGCCACCTGGCGGCGTCGGTGCTGTTCTCGCTGGCGTTCCTGGTGTATGTGCACGGCCGCACCGTGCCGACCAGCTTGCGCGACCTGCTGCTCCAGGCCTACGCGCCCACGCTGTTCGGCGTCGCCGCGATCGCCCTGTGCGCGCGGCTGGCCAGCGCCTACGTCGGCGCCGGCGTGTCCGATCTCGTGTTCCTGCTGGCCGCCACCATGGTGCTGCTGTTCGTGCACGGCATGCTGTTCGTGATCCAGAAAGAGGACCGCAGCGTCGCCTGGACCCGCGTCAAAGCCTGCTGGCGGCCGGCCGAAGGGACACGCCGTTGAAGATTCTGATGGTATCGGAGGACTTGCCGGGCACGCAGATCGGCGGCCTGGGCAAGCATGTGGTCACGCTGTCGAACGCCTTGCTCGCGCTCGGACACGAGGTGGCGATCCTCGGCCGCAACGACGTCGGCGGCCCCGACCCGGCGCGCGAGATCGGCTTCAAGGGCCGCTTCATCGCCGGCTTCGACTACCGCTATCCGGGCTGGAAGGAACTCCAGCTGGGCGTGTTCAACCCGCTCAAGCGGCCCTGGTTCGCCCACAAGATCGGGAAGGCGATCATGCGGCACGCGGCCGGATTCGATGCGATCCACTACCACGGCCATTTGCCGATGGTCGGCCTGCACCTCGATCCGGCGCTCAACTATGTGCAGACCAGGCACGACCAGGGCAGCGAGTGCCTGACCCATTTGCGCTTCCGCGCCAACGCGGTGTGCACCACCCTCGAGCCGCGCGATTGCTCGGCCTGCATCAGCGCCAATGCGGGCGTGCTGCGCAAGTCGGTGACGGCGGTCGCGGTCAAGGGCTACCGCCGCCAGACCGCGGCCTCGTTCGGGCGCCAGAAGACGATCTTCGTGTCCGACTTCCTGCGCCGCCAGTTCCTGCGCGCGGTGCCGGACGTCGACCTCTCGCATTGCAAGGTGATCCACAACTTCATCGACTACGGCTACCTCGCGGCGCAGGCCGCAAGGGAGCACCTGGTGGAAGCGGGCAGCATCATGCTGGTCGGCCGGGTCGACGCCGGCAAGGGCTTCGGCGAATTCCTGGCCGAGGCCGCGCCGCGCCTGCCGCCCAACGCCAGCCTGTGCATCGTCGGCGACGGCCCCGAGCGCGCCGCCCTCGCGCAGCGTTACGGCGGCGCGCGCATCCGCTTCCTGGGCTGGCAGGATTACGACGAGGTGATCCGGCTGGCGGCGCGCAGCCAGCTGTGCGTGGTGCCCTCGGTCTGCGAGGAAGCCTGCAGCACCACCGTGCTCGAAGCACTCGCGCTGGGCAAACCCTGCCTCGCGCTGGCGCGCGGCGGCACGCCCGAACTGGCCGTCTATCAACGCTACGACGGCCAGCTGCAACTGGCCGCCACCATGCGCGCGCTGGTCGACGCCATGCTCGCCGAGCTGGCGTGCGCGCCGCGCCTGGCGCCCTTGCCCGCGAGCTTCGGCGCCGACGCCTCCCTTGCCCTCCCTAAACTACTGGAATGTTATGCCGAATAAACCGACCTTTTCGATCGTGACCTGCACCTGGAACAGTGCGGCCACGCTGGCCGACACGCTGGCGTCGATCCGCGCCCAGACTTGCCAGGATGTCGAGCACATCTTCGTCGACGGCGGCTCGACCGACGCCACGCTCGACATGATCGCCGCCTATCCCGGCAACAAGCGTGTGCTGCGCGACGTCGGCGGCGGCATCAGCCGCGCGATGAACCAGGGCATCGAAGCGGCCACCGGCGAGTACATTGCCCACCTGCATTCGGATGACTATTATGCAAGCGAGGATGTGCTCGCCACCGTGGCCGAGCGTTTCGCGGCCGAGCACGTGGACTGGGTGTTTGGCAATATCCAGGTATTGAAGGACGGCAAACTGATTCCCCCTTACGCCATGCATCCTTTTAGCTATTCCTCATTTGCCGCAGGCAAGGCGTCGATCCCGCATCCGGCGGTCTTCATTCGCAAGGCCGCGTTCGGCCGGGTCGGCATGTTCGACGAGAAGCTCAAGTATGCGATGGACATCGACCTCTGGCTGCGCCTCGGCGCGGTGGCCGAACCGGCGATGGTGAACCAGCCGCTGACGGTGTTCCGCGACCACGCGGGCAGCGTCTCCTCGGCCAACAAGATCAAGGCGCGCCAGGAGGAATTCACGGTGCGCAAGCGGCATATGAACAAGGCGCCGCTGGCGTTCGGCATCTACTGCCTGCGCTACATGAAGCGCATGCGCGCGCTGCAGCGCGAAGCGTGAAGGGCGCCAGCGTGGTCAAGCTCGCAAGACAGTTTCCAGTTTGTCTTGCGAAGACGAACACGGTTGATAACAGGAGGGAAATCAAGCTGCGAAATTTGTAATTATCAAGTTGATCTGGCTCTGTTGGATTTCTGCATTCGTGTAGGATAAATCCTTCATTCCCGCGAGAAAATTGCCGTACCGAAATTCGTTTTCGGGTACCATCGAGTCTGTATTCAGTTGCGTCCTTAAACGAACTTTGGACGCGGTGCCGGTCAAAAAAAATTCCAAGAAATAGCGTTCGGCCACGCCTGTAGTTCAGTCCCTATTTCTCGGAGTTTGATCATGATAGTCTTCACCAAAGGCTTGACGCGCGCCGTCGCGTTGTCGGCCTTGCTGCTTGCAAGCTTGCAGGCAAAAGCGGATTGGGCGCAGTCCACCGATCCGTTAGTGGTCCAGCCCAGCCCCGCCCAAAACCAGGTCCAGGCACAGAATCCGCCCGGCTTCACCTGGGCCCGTTATCCGACCGCGGCGCCCACCTACGAGGTCCAGATCCTGGCCGCCGGCGCCACCGTGCCGGTCAGCGTCACGGTCGACCGCAACTGGTACCTGCCGACCACGGCCTTGGCGCTCGGTAATTACAGCTGGCGGGTACGGCCTTCGGGCAGCACCGACTGGTCGAATTACCGGCCGTTCTCGATCACCACGCGTTCCACCGTGTTCGAAGTGCCGGACAATGTCACCTTGCGCACTCGTGTCCTGGCCAAGCCGCGTCCGCGTTCGCTGCCGCCATCGTTCATCCCGATGAGCAAATGGGACGCCGCCAAGATGGCCTTGATGGAACCTTACACCAGCCGCATGACCAACGAGATCAAGCTGCAGATCGGCGCGCTGCCGGTACTCAGCGATGCGCGCTGGCCGCTGGTCATCGCCTCGCCGCTGACCGCGGCCATGGCCTCGCAGCAGACCGATATCCGCAACCGCATCAACGAGGCCAGCCGCGAACTGGAAGCGGCGGCCGTGATGTGGCGCCTCAAGGCCGACCCGATGTTCTTGAACGAAGCGTTCAAGAAGGGCGATGAAATGGCCGCGCTCAACGCCAACGGCCCGACCAGCTACGTCAACCAGGACCAGGCCACGCGCCAGATCGCGCTGTCGCTGGTCAAGGCCGTCGACATCCTCGCCGGCGACCTCGACGCCACCCGCAAGGCCAGATGGCTGGCCGCGGTCACCGTGCGCACCAACCAAATCTATACCGACCTGTCCGGCGACGATGGCCGCCTCGACCAGTACCCGTTCGACTCGCACGGCAACACCAGCCTGGTGTTCCTGGTGCTGATCTCCACCTTGTCGCTGGGCGACGTCCCGGATGCGCAGAAATGGTTCGACTTCTCGTTCCGCGCCTACGCCAACAGCCCGTCGCCATGGAGCGGACCGGAAGGCGGCTACGCCAACGGCACCGCCTACGCCGAATACGCGGCCGGCTACCTGGTCGCCTTGTGGGACCCGCTGTCGCAATCGACCGGCGTGAATTTCTACGCCAAGCCGTGGTCGCTGGGCTTCCTCGATTTCGCCACCCAGTTCACCCCGCCGGGCTCCAAGAAGCACCTGTTCGGCGACGGTTCGGACACCGCGCCCGACACCCGCGTGTTCCACGCCTTCGCCTCGCGCATGGTCTCGCCGCGCGCGGCCTGGTATGTCAGCAGCCTGGGCGGCACCGAAGATACCCTGAGCCTGCTGCAAGCGCCTTACCCGCTGCCGGTCAAGGGCACCACTTACCTGTCGCCGCCGTCCAATTCGGGCTATTACCCGAGCATCGGCTGGACCGCGATGCACAGCGACATCGGCTCGCCCAACCGCACCTCGATCTACTTCAAGTCCAGCCCCTACGGTTCGTTCAACCACAGCCACGGCGACCAGAACGCGGTCCTGCTGTCGGTGGCCGGCCAGCCGCTGCTGATCAAGGCCGGCTGGTATGACTGGTACGGTTCGCCCTACTGGACCGACTGGTACCACCAGACCAAGTCGCAGAACGCGATCACGGTCGACGGCGGCGTCGGCCAGGTGGTGACCGGTTACCGCGAGCAGTTGCAGCACAACGGCCGCATCACCGGCTTCGCGGCCCAGCCGACCTACGACTACGCGGAAGGCGATTCGACCGCGGCCTACGGCGGCTTGCTGACGATGGCCAAGCGCCAGGTCTGGTACCTGCATGGCCAGAACGCGGTGCTGATTCGCGATAAGCTGTCGGCCGCCCTGCCGCACACCTACGAGTTCAACCTGCACGCGCCGACCACCATCGTGGCCGAGAACCCGAGCAGTGTGAAGATCGCGATCAACGGCCAGTCGGTGTGCGTGCGCTCGCTGAACCCCGACGCTGCCTACGCGACCCGCATCGGCGCCGCGCCCAAGCCCGGCACCTTCGAAGACCATGGTGCGTTCACCGTCAAGAACGCCGGTACCGCGCCGGCCGAATTCCTGGTCTTGCTCGACGTCGGTTGCGTGCGTCCGGTCGTCAACATCACGACCACGGGCACCGGCAGCAGCGCGGTGCGCACCGTCACCGTCGGCGCGCAATCGGTCACGCTGAACTAAGCTGGCGTCTCCTTTGAAGGTCCTTCGTCCACCGCGGTGGCGAAGGACTTTTTTTCGTCCCTCGCCGATTAGCGGGAGATGCGTCATTCCCGCGCAGGCGGGAATCCATACTCAGCATAGATTCCCGCTTTCGCGGGAATGACGACGCTACGGGCGGTAGTCCGTGAAGTATCTCTTTTTCGTCCCTCAGAACTTGAGCGCGGCCGCCATCTGGTCGAGCGTGACCACGTCGACGACTTTCGCATCGGCCTTGCGGCGCAAATAGGCGCACAGGTTGTCGAGGTTCGCGATGGTGTCGCCGCCCACGTGATGGTGGTAGGAGCAGCCGCAGGCGCCCTGCGTGATGGTGTCGTCGACATAGGTCCGGATGGCGGCGATCGACGGCGCCAGCTGCGCATCGGTTTGCGCGCAATCGGGCTGGGCCAGCCAGCCGCCCGGCGCGTTGGCGATCGCCGACAGCCCGCCGCCGCTCGGCCGGCCGACCGGAATCGTATGCGCGTGCAGCGAGGCGCCGCGCACCCAGGTCAAGCCGGCGCGGATGCAGGCCGAGCGCACGTATTCGTCGGCGCTCCCCTGCGGCAGCGCGAAGAACTTGGCGGCGGTGGGGATGCCGAGCGCCGCCACGCCCGCCACCCCGGCCTGGATGTCGGCGTAGATCGCGCTGTCGTCGTTCGCCGCGCCGGCATAGCGGTAATTCGCGACGCCGTTCCATTCGGCACCGACCACCGCGGTCGCGTCCAGCGTGCCCTGGTCGGTCGCGAAAGTGGCGGTGGTGGGGCTCGGAATGCTTTGGCAATAGTAGGTGACGCCCGGCCGCAGGCCGGTCGGCGCGGCATCGGTAAACACGATCGGAAAATTGACCAGGAACTGGTGCGGATTCTCGAAGCTGACGATATTCGAGCCGGTCGCGGCCTGCACCGCACGGCGCCGGTGCAAGGGTCCCAGCCCCCAGTTGCCCACATAGCGGCTGGGCAGATTGTCCACGCTGTTGCTGAGAAAATAGCCGTAGGGGCCCAGCAGCCGCAGGCCGGCATTGTCCGCGCTGGACGGGTGGGTGTTGGTGTGCGAACCGATCGACCAGCCGGCCGCATACATGGCCCTGGCGTCGTCGGCCGACATGAATTTGTTGGTCCGCCCGCCGTAGCCGTAGATGCCGGTGGTGCCCAGCCACGACGGCACCAGGAACAGGCTGCCCTTGAATCCGTAGCTCTCGACGATTTGCTGGCCGCTGCGCAAAGCGGTGCCGGCGAAGCGGTAATTGGCCGTCCCCTTGAATCCCGCGGTGGCCGCGGGCGTACCGAGCGCGGCGTCGGTCGCCAGCGTGAACGAGGTGTGATCGGGCACCGCGCTGACCCAGTAGGCGACGCCCAGTTGCAGGCCAGTGGGCGCGACGTCGGTGAAGGCGATCGCTTCGCCCAGGATCAGGCTGTGGGGCGCGGCCGTCACCAGCACATTGGCGCTGGTGCTGGCGACATAGGCGGGCCCCGACTGGATCGGTTTGGTGTTCGGATTGCGTTGCGAGTCGAAGCCGTCGTCGAAGGTCAGCAGGAACATCGGGCGCGCCGCCACCTCGACGTACACATTCCCGAACAACAGGTATTCGCCGGGCAGCCACGGACCTTCGGCCATGTTGTCCTGCTGCGCGACCTGCACCGCGTTGATGGCGTCGGTCCCGGCAATCCAGCCGCCGCTGATTTGTTGGGTCGGCGACAGGGTCAGGAAGGTCCAGGCGCTACCCGGCTCGATCGCGCAATTCCATTTGACGTAGTGGCTGGCGCTCGCGTTGAAGAAGTAGAGCGCGAAATTCAGGGTCCGCCCGTTCGGATTCTTGACCCACAGGCCGGCGGTGAATCCGCCCGCGCCTTGCGCCAGGTAGGCCTGCTTGCCGTCGACCGGGCTTTGTTCGGCGAAGGACGGCGGGCTGCTCTGGCCCAGGCGCAACGCGCTGCTGGCGCCGTCGGCGGCGGGCGGCAAGTCGTTCGGTGCCAGGGCGCCGCCTCCCGCCGTTTTCGCCAACCGGGTCCAGGAGGCCATGCGGTGGCCGTACACGCCGCCGTCCGGCGCCGGCGCCGGCGTGGGCGTGGGTGTCGGCGGCGGCGGTGTCGCGCCGTGGGACGCGACCGGCGACAGCTGATTGCCGCTGCCGCTGCCGCCGCCGCCGGAGCAGGCGCCCAGCACGGGGGCGGTCAATCCGAAAATGAGGACCTTGCGTCGAGAGACCATCGTCTTCCTTTCCCTTGTATGCTGCGTGCAGTGTTGAAAATTGTAGCCAGCCTAAGCAGGAGCGGGCGCGCGTTAGCCGCAAGCGAACCCGGCCCGAAAAGCGCTTGTGCTACACTCGGCGCGGACGGTGGCGGAGGGCTTTTTTTTGAAGCAGGTAATCTTGATCCATGCGCACAAGGATCTCCAGCAGCTCAATGCGCTGGTCGACCAGCTGGCCGACGAGGACTTCCTTATTTACGTCAACATCGACCGCAAGTCGGCGATCGAGGTCGGCTCGCTGCATCCGGCCGCGCAGCTGGTGCGCCAGCGCATCGCCATCCACTGGGGCGACTTCAGTCAGGTCCAGGCCACGCTCAATTCGCTGGCCGAAATCGTCGCCGCCGTGCCGGTCTTCGACAAGGTGCTGTTCGTCAGCGCCCAGGATTTTCCGCTGCTCTCCAACGCGCAACTCAAGCGCGAACTGGCCAAGGTCGCCGGCCAGGAATTGCTCGATCACGTGCCGGTCGGCCCCGAGGGCTGGAACTGCGCCCACCGCTACCACTATTTTTATGCCGACGGCGCCAATCCGGCCGCGGCCCTCGCGTGCCGGCTGGCGTCGCGAACGATGCGCGCGCTCGGCCTCAAGCGGCGCATGGTGAACGGCTACCTGCCGTACGGCGGCTCCTCGTGGTGGGCGCTGAGCCGCGATTGCGTGCGCGCGATCCTCGATCTGGTCGCCGCCGATCCGCGCGTGACGCGCTTCTTCCGCACCGTGTCCTGTCCGGACGAACTGTTCTTCCAGACCGTGGTCATGAATTCGCGCTTCGGCCCCAAGGCCTTGTCGAACAATTTCCGCTACATCCAGTGGCCCGAATCGGGGGCGCGCAACCCGCAGGTGCTGGCCGAGGGCGATTTCGACCGCATCCGCGAATCGGGCGCCCATTTCTGCCGCAAGATCGACAGCGCCGCCAGCGCCGGCCTGTTGCCGCTGCTGATGCGCCTGAAAGACGGGCAGGGCGCGCAGCTTTGATGCGGCGGCAGGCGCCGGCCGCGGGCGCCGGTTAGCATGGAGGAGGGCGCGCACGATTGATGTCAAACCCGAAACGTGCGCCTATGCAAACAGGATAGAATCCGCCACCATGCTCTCCATCGCCTTCGTCATCCGCGACCCCTTGCCGCCGATCCGCGCCGACGTGCTGACCCTGTTCGGCGCCGAGATGCCGCGCTACGGCATCGGCACCGACCTGGTCGGCCAGTCCGGCAGCCAGACGATGCCGGCCGGCTGGAGCGGCGGCGCCATGCACGCGGTCGGCAGCCTGCGCAGCAAGTTCGCCAGCGTGCTCTCGCCGTTCTGGGATGCGCTCGGCCTGTTTCGCGCCTGGCGCCGCGCGCCGCTCGATTGCATCCAGGTGCGCGACAAGATCGCCAGCGGGCTGGTCGGCCGCTGCGCCGCCGCGCTGCTCGGCCTGCCGTTCGTGTACTGGATGTCGTTCCCGATCGTCGAAGGCTTCGAAGCGCGGCGCGACGAACTGGGCCGCCGGGGCAGGGGACTCACGTGGTGCGCGCATGCGCTGCGCGCGCGGCTGTCGCGCTTCGTCATCTACCGCCTGGTGCTGCCGGGCGCGCGCCACATCTTCGTGCAGAGCGATGCGATGGCCGACTGGCTGGCCGCGCAGGGCTTCGCGCGCGAGCGCATGAGCGCGGTGCCGATGGGGGTCGATGCCGGCCTGTTCGACCGCGCCGCGGTCGCGCCCTCGCAAGATCCGCGTCTCGACGGCCGCCGCGTGATCGTCTACCTGGGCCGCATCGCGCAGTCGCGCAAGTCCGATTTCCTGCTCGACGTGGCCGAGGCGCTGCGCCCGGTGCTGCCCGAGATCCTGCTGGTGATCGCCGGCGACGCGCCCTCGGACGACGAGATGGCCTGGATGCGCGCCCAGATCGCCGCCCGCGGCCTCGAGCAGCACGTGCTGCTGACCGGCTGGCTACCGCAGCGCGCCGCGCTCGGCTACGCGGTGCGCGCCGAAGTGGGCCTGTCGCCGATCCCGCGCGGCACCCTGTTCGACGTGTCCTCGCCCACCAAGCTGGTCGAATACCTGGCGCTCGGCATTCCCAGCGTGGCCAACGATATCCCCGACCAGCAACTGGTCATCGCCCAGAGCCGCGCCGGCCTCAGCGCGCCGATGGAAGTCGCTCCGTTCTGTGCGGCAATCCTTGAATTGCTCGGCAATCCGGCTTTAACGGCAGAGTTCGCCGAGCGTGGTCCAGCGTACGTAAGAACCCATCGCACCTATGATATTCTCGCCCGGAATGTTGCTGAAACGTATAGCCGGATCTTGCCTGGCCGGCACTGAAGTGCGAAGAAATCATGTGGACATACTCGCTCAAGTTTTCCCTGCGTTCGCTGGTTCGCGAGCTGGTCCGCAATATGTGGGGACGGCTGCTGGTGTATCCGGGGCTGGTCGCCAACGAGCGTTCGGCCCAGGCCCTGGCGGCGTATATCGCGCGGCGTAACCATGCGGTCGGCGCCGCTGCCGATGCCGACGGCACGCGCCTGCGCACGCTGGGCGCCGGCGCGCCGCTGCTCGTCAAGGCCGAGCTGCGCGCCCATCCCGAACGCTACACGCGTCCGCGCGGCCTCGGCTCGCTGCTCCGCAGCACCATCAAGACCAGCGGCACCTCGGGCTCGCCGCTGACGCTGGTCCAGACCCTCGGCTGCGTGATCCGCGAAGAAGGCTTCGTCTACCGCCAGTTGCGCTGGATTGGCTACCGTCACGGCCAGCGCCGCGCCTGGATCCGCGGCGACATGGTGTGTCCCGACTTTCCCGCCGACGGCAGATACTGGTGCCGCGACTGGGTCGGCAATATGCTGATGATGTCGTCCTACCATCTGTCGGCCGCCACCATCGCCGCCTATATTGACGAGCTCGAGCGCTGGGACCCGGTCGTCATTCACGCCTATCCCTCGTCCGCGGCGGCGCTGGCGGCGTGGATGAACGCGCATGGCCGCAGCTACCGGGGCCGTGCGCTGCGCGGCGTGATGACCTCGTCCGAAACGCTGGAGCCCGAGGTGCGCGCCAGCGTGCGCGCGGCCTTCGGCGTCACGGTCTACGATTGGTATGGCCAGGCCGAGCGGGTCGCCGCGATCGGCACCTGCGAAGAGGGCAACTACCACGTGCTGACCGACTACAGCGGCGTCGAGCTGCTGATGGAAGACGGCGCGGCCGAGCTGGTCGGCACCAGTCTCAACAACGCGGCGATGCCGCTGGCGCGCTACCGCACCGGCGACCGCGTGCTGCCGGGCGAGGGCGCCTGTCCCTGCGGCCGGGTATTCCCGACGGTGGCGGCGGTAATCGGCCGCCAGGAACGCATCATCACCTTGCCCGACGGCCGCCAGGTGGCGCGCCTCGACCGCATCTTCCAGGGCCACGACCGGACGCTGGTCGAAGGCCAGGTGGTGTACCGCGGGCAGGGCGACTTCGTGCTGCGCGTGGTGCCGGCCGGCGGTTTCTCGGCCGACGACGAGAGCGCGCTGGCCGACAAATTCCTGCTGCGCGTACCCGGCGTGAAGGTCGCGGTCGAGCGTGTCGCGGCGATCCCGCGCGGGCCGAACGGCAAGTTCGAATTCATCGCCCTCGAGGCCGGCGCATGAGCATCGCCATGCCGCGCATCCTCATGGTCGGCACCGACCTCGACGGCAAGGGCGGCGTCGCGGCCGTGGTCTCGGTGCTCGAGCGCGACGGCCTGTTCGAGCGCGAGGGCGTGCGCTACCTCGCCAGCCACGTCGAGGGCAGCGCCTGGCGCAAGGCGCGCAGCGCGCTGTCGGCGTTCTGGCGCACCGCGCTGATCTGCCTGCGCACGCGGCCCGAGGTGGTGCACGTGCATGCGGCCTCGCACGCGAGTTTCCTGCGCAAGTCGCTGCTGCTGCTGATTGCGCGCATGGCCGGCTGCAAGACCGTGTTTCATTTGCACGGCGGCGGCTTCCGCCAGTTCGCCACCGAGGAAGCGGGCGCGCTCATGCGGCGCTGGATCCGCCATACCCTGGAGCGCAGCTCGGTGGTGATCGCGCTGTCCGAGGGCTGGGCCGCCTTCCTGCGCGAGTTCGCCCCCGCCGCGCGGGTGGTGGTGGTGCCGAATTCGGTGCGGCTGCCGGATGGTCCCGTGCAACCCGGCCAGCCGGGCCGCATCCTGTTCCTCGGCCGCGCGGAAAATGCGAAAGGCATCTTCGAATTGCTCGACGCGGTGGCCGCGCTCAAGCCTGCCTTCCCCGACATCCATCTGGTGATCGGCGGCGACGGCGACCTGGCTCGCGTGAAGGCGCGCGCGGCCGAGCTCGGCATCGTCGGCCACCTGACCCTGCTCGGCTGGATCGGTCCGCAGGTGCGCGACCGCGAGCTGGCACGCGCCTGCGTGTTCTGCCTGCCCTCGCATGCCGAGGGCTTGCCGATGGCCATGCTCGAAGCCATGGCGGCCGGCAAGGCGGTGGTGGTCAGCGCGGTCGGCGGGATCCCGGAAGCGGTCGCCGATCGCGACAACGGCTTGCTGGTGCCGCCGCGCGACGTGGCCGCCTTGCGCGCCGCACTGGCCGCCGTGCTCGGCGACGCCGGCCTGCGCGGCGCGCTCGGCAAGCACGCGCGCGACACCATCGTCCAGCGCTTCAGCACTAGCGTCGTGACCGGCCGCCTGTCGGCCATCTACCGCGAGCTGGCGCCATGAGCGGCACGGCACGCCTGTCGTGGATGGTCAACCGCCTGCGCTGCATGTCGGTGGGTGAGCTCGGCTACCGCCTGCGCCAGGCCGGCGTGCGCGGCCTCGAAAAGCGCGGCGTGCTCGGTTGGCGCGCGCCGCCGGCCACGGCGCGCGGCCTCGCGCTCGCGGTGAAGGGCGGTCCGCCGCTGGACGCCGCCGAGACCGAAGCGCTGCTGGCCGATGCCGACCGTATCCGCGCCGGCCACGTCGTGCTGTTCGCCGACCGCCGCTTCGACGTCGGCGCGCGGCCCGAATGGAACCGCGACCCCGACAGCGGCATCCTCGGCCCCTCCGGTTTCGCCGGCGACATCGCGATCACCGACCGCCAGCTGGTCGGCGACATCAAGCACGTGTGGGAGCTGAACCGCCATTTGCAACTGGTGCGGCTGGCGCAAGCCTTCGCCGTCAGCGGCGATACCATCTACGCCGAGGCGCTGGCGGCCCAGTTGCGCGGCTGGCTCGAGCAGTGCCCGCCGATGCGCGGTCCCAACTGGACCAGCTCGCTCGAAATGGGCATTCGCCTGATCAACTGGAGCCTGGTCTGGCAGTTGCTCGGCGGCGAGCACAGCACCCTGTTCGCGACCGAAGACGGGGCGCGCCTGCGGGCCGACTGGCTGGACAGCATCCACGCCCATTGCCGCTGCATCGAACGCCATTTGTCGCGCCACTCCTCGGCTAACAACCATTTGATCGGCGAGCTGGCCGGTCTCTACGTGGGCGCCTCGACCTGGCCGTGCTGGCGCGGCTCGGGCCGCTGGATCGCGCAGGCCCGCGCCGAACTCGAACACCAGGCCATCGCCCAGTTCTCGCGCGACGGCGTGAACCGCGAGCAAGCATTCGCCTATCACGTGTTCAGCACCGAATTCCTGTGCGTGGCCGGGCTGGTGGGCCAGGCGTGCGGCAGCCCGTTCTCGCGCGCCTACTGGGACAGCGTGCAGCGCGCCCTGCGCTTCTTGCGGTCGGTGCGCGACGTGGACGGCCACCTGCCGATGGTGGGCGACGCCGACGACGGCATCGTGTTCCGCCTCGACGCGCGCGGCGCGGACCGCGCGGCCCAATTGCTGGCGCTGGGCGACGCCGTGCTGGCCGGCCGCGCCAGCGCCCATCCGGGCGTGCGCTGGCTGCTGCACGCGCTGCCCGGTCCGCGTCCCGAGGTGCGCGCGCTGGAGCCCGACACCGGCTGGGCCTTCCCCGACGGCGGCTACCTGTTGTTTGGCGCGGACTTCGGCACGCCGCGCGAAATCAAGGGCATGGTCGATTGCGGCCCGCTCGGCTACCTCGGCATCGCGGCCCACGGCCATGCCGACGCGCTGGCGCTGACCCTCGCGGTCGCCGGCGAGGAATGCCTGGTCGATCCCGGCACCTATTCGTACTGGCAAGACCAGAAGTGGCGCGACTATTTCCGCGGCACCTCGGCGCACAACACGCTGCGCGTGGACGGGCTCGACCAGTCGGTCGGCGGCGGCCGCTTCATGTGGCTGCGCAAGGCCGCGGCGGCGATCGAGCGCATGCCGCGCGCGCCGGGCGACTTCGATTTCCGCGGCTCGCACGACGGCTACCTGCGCCTGCCCGATCCGCTGCGCCACCTGCGCTCGGTGCGCTTCGACGCGGCCAGCGCGACCCTGGTGGTCACCGACGAGGTGGCCGCGGCCAAGCCCCACAAGCTCGAACAGTTCTGGCATTTCGCGCCCGGCCTGGAGCTGGCCCTGAGCAGCACCGGCCTGCGCGTGCGCGGCAAAAAATTCGAGATGCAGCTGCAAGCCAGCGGCAAGGGCCTGGCTGTGGAGCTGGTGCGCGGCAGCGAGGACCCGCCCCTGGGCTGGTACTCACGCAGCTACGAGGCCAAACAATCCTGTGATGTGCTCAAAATAACAACACTTTCGAGCGCCGTCCCGGTCGAGTGCCGGTTTACAATAACGTTTTTTTAACAAACGCTGATTTTTGAAGGTTTACGATGCTAATTTATCTGGTTGCGGGCGCCCGGCCCAATTTCATGAAGATCGCCCCTATCGTGCGTGCCCTCCAGGCACAGCAGGCGTTGTCCTTCAAAATCATCCACACCGGCCAGCACTACGACCGCGACATGAATGAGGTGTTCTTCGAAGAACTCGGCATTCCCCAGCCCGACGTGTTCATGGCCGCGGGCGGCGGCAGCCATGCCCAGCAGACCGCCAAGATCATGATCGGCTTCGAAGACCTGTGCGTGGCCGAGCGGCCGGCCGCGGTGCTGGTGGTGGGCGACGTCAACTCGACGCTGGCCTGCTCGATCGTCGCCAAGAAGCTCAACATTCCGGTGGCCCACGTCGAAGCCGGCCTGCGCAGCGGCGATATGACGATGCCGGAAGAAATCAACCGCCTCGTCACCGACAGCATCTCCGACTGGTTCTTCGTGACCGAGCCGAGCGCCGTCGACCACCTGAAGCGCGAAGGCAAGCCCGATGCCGCCATCCATTACGTCGGCCACGTGATGGTCGACAACGTGCTGTTCCAGGCCGACAAGCTGAGCCGCGCCGACACCTCCGGCTTCGAAACCAGCGCCTTCA